>Ga0222668_1000014_pt1 | contig 137133 bp, 100 predicted proteins | sample AntAcemetagen728_FD_179823 | JGI IMG/M metagenome (GOLD analysis project Ga0222668, IMG submission 179823) | Saline water microbial communities from Ace Lake, Antarctica - #728 | ecosystem: Environmental > Aquatic > Non-marine Saline and Alkaline > Saline | place: Antarctica: Ace Lake...
GGGGCGAATCCCGTCCCAGAGCTGATTCCAGACCTTGGCAGTGAGAACCAAATAATTCAAATATCAAACAATCACCCTCGAATTGAAACGGTTTCCAATAAAAATGGAATATTTAGAGGGTGCCTTAGTTGAAAAACAAACTGAAAGCTCTAAAATGAGAATTGAATACATGATTCCCGGTGAACATGGAATTTTCCCCGCCACTATTCCTTCCCTGTTTGGAGTGAGTCCCACAGTGACAGACAACAACAACCTTGACGAGTTAGTAAAACAGAATCAGGAAGCATTGGATGCTCATACCCGCGAGTCTGTTCAGTGGCACTTTAGTCCGGAAACCGGTTCTCCGTATTGGCTGGAGAAAGCCAAGTCGCTGGACTTCAATCCTTTGACCGACGTGAACTGTTTCGAAGACTTAAACAAGTTCCCTCTGTTTGAAGACGATGAATTGCGTGGCGGCCCTGTAGATCGCTGGATTCCCAAAGCGTTGCTCGGACAGCCGACGTATGTATTTGAAACCGGTGGCACAACGGGCATTCCCAAGTCGCGTGTGGTGATCGACGATTTCCGCATCGACTATGAAAACTTCAGCGACACCCTGCCCGATGAATCGTTCCCCAAAGGTTCGAACTGGTTGATGCTGGGGCCTTCCGGTCCGCGTCGTCTGCGTTTGGCTGTGGAACATTTGGCGCAATATCGGGGCGGAATTTCGTTCTGCGTGGATCTTGACCCGCGGTGGGTGGTCAAGCTGATTAAGAAAGGCAAGATCGACGAAGTCAAAGAATACAGTGCGCATGTGATTGATCAGGCGATGGCTATTTTAGGAGCCGGGCATGAGATCAAGTGCATGTTTACGACGCCGAAACTGCTCGAGGCGCTCGCCATGCGACTGATGGATGAAGGTTCGAGCATTGAAGAAGCCGGGATCAAAGGCATCTTCTGTGGGGGAACCGAATTCACGCAGCAATGGTATCGTTTCGCCCGCGAGGAACTTTTGGGAGAGAACGTTTATATCACTCCCACCTATGGTAATACCTTGATGGGGCTTGCCTGCGGTCGGCCTTTTGATCCTGCTGATGATTACAAAATTACGTATTACGCACCGCAGCCTCGTGCTGTGATTCGGGTTGTTGAATTCGATGATCACACAAAAGTCGTCGGATACGGCGAGACCGGTCGCGTGAAACTGTTCACAATGACCAAAGAGTTGTTTATTCCCGGTTTTCTCGAACGAGACGAAGGCGAGCGCGAAGTGCCGCATCTCAAGTATCCCTGGGATGGTGTGAGTGGCGTGCGTCCGTTCCATGAGATTGCACAATCAACGACTGTGGGCGTTTATTAATCAATTCGTTTCTCAGGCGGAGGCGGGATCGTTTTGTGGTCAGTGACTCTGGCGATGAATGCCCGCTTTTTCGCGTGTGACGTTATTTAGATTCGAACTATTTTGCCTTGGTGCGAGATCACAGACTGATTCGCATGCTCTTCATAAAGGAACACTGCTGTGTTGGAAATACCTGTCATTCGCTGGGGAAAACCTTACGAAAGTTTTGATCAACAGGAAGTGGTCCACTTTGAAACGGGCGAGCCTTTAGCCAAGGTGCATCAGGCCAATGCCGGTCTGGTCAAAATGGATATGCGAAAAGCACAACGGGCCCGCGATCTGCTGCGTGAAATTCCGATTTCGAAGCTGTTGGAGATCTGCAAAAAAGCAGCCGACCTTTACATGACGGCGGAACTGCCGCTGGGAAATGGCACGCAGACTCCGGAAGAGTTTTGTCGGATTCAATCTGCCAGTACCGGGATGCCGGAATGGATGTGTGCCGGCAATATGAAAAAAGTGGCGTTCGTGCTGGAGCATATGGAGTCGATTCTCGATTCGTTGACACGCGGACTGCCTCTGGAGATTCTGACGCGCGGCTACGGCAAAGAAGAACGCGGCGTGATGATGAGCTATCAGGCCAATTCACCGGTACTGGGGCTGGTATTACCTTCGAACTCTCCCGGCGTGCATACACTGTGGATGCCGATTCTACCGATGCAGATTGGTCTCGTGCTGAAACCGGGTTCATCGGAACCGTGGACGCCTTATCGGATGACCGAAGCGTTCTGTCAGGCCGGTATTCCCCGCGAATGTATTTCGGTTTATCCCGGCCCGCACGATGTTGGTGCGACGGTGACGGAACTCTGTTCGCGGGTGATGTTGTTCGGCGGTCAGCAAACGATCGACAAGTACAAAGGCAATCCGAACGTGCAGGCACACGGGCCCGGCTTCAGTAAAATTCTGTTAGGCGACGATGTGGTTGACCGCTGGGAAGATTATCTGGATCTGCTGGTTGATAGTATTTTCCAGAACGGTGGCCGCAGTTGTATTAACGCATCGGGTGTCTGGGCGTCTCGTCATACAGAAGCGATTGCGGATGCAATTGCCAAACGAATCGGACCGGCGGGCCCGACTTCGATGACCGATCCTGAAGCGCCGTTAGCCGCTTTTACGATGGCCGGCGCTGCAAAAGCAATGAACGGTCAGATTGAAGAGGGATTGAAAGACTCTGGCGTCACAGAAGTGACGGCCAAGTATCGCGACGGTGAGCGGCTGATTGAACTCGAACGGTGCGATTATCTGAGACCGACAATCGTGCATTGTGCCAACACCGATGCGACACTCGCGAATACCGAATACATGTTTCCCATGGCTTCGGTCGTGCAATGTGACCAGAAAGATATGTTGAAGAAAATTGGTCCGACACTGGTGTGTACGGCGATTACGGAAGACGAACAATGGTCACAGCAGTTGCTGGATGCGACTCAGATTGATCGTCTCAACATTGGTCCGATCAAGACCAACGCTTTGAACTGGCTGCAACCGCACGAAGGGAATATTGTGGAATTTCTTTTTCGTGCTCGCGCATTCCAGAATGAAACACCGGCTGCTCATTAAGGCAGATTACGCTGATTCGCTCGTGCAATCAGGCCGATTGTGCGAGCGGAGAGCGGGCGTCTTCCCGGATATGGTTCGCCAAAGCTTCCGGAGATTCGGACAGCATCCAGTCAATGATGCGCCAGTCTGACCAGCGGGGATCCGGATCATTTGAAGGGCCGCCGATGAAACCCAGGTGGCCGCCATGCTTCGTGAGATGCAGCGTCACCTTGCTGTGATCCGAGAGGTTATCCCGGATTTCAGAATAGGTATCGACGGGAACCAGCGGGTCGTCCTGCGATGTTACGATCAAAGTCGGGACTTTGATATGCGTCACCACTTCCGCGGGACTGCACTGAGAATAATAGTCTTCAGCCGATTCGTATCCGACGAGGGGCGCGGTAAACTGATCGTCAAAGTCACGCATGTTCTTAGGATAATTCTCCCCGGAAACTTTATGCGTGTGTTCGTTCAAATGGTGTGAGGTGCGAATGTGCTTGGTCAGGTTGCTGATGAAGTGGCGTTGGTAGTGCCCGAAGAGGGGCTTGCCGAACATTTTAACACTTTCAGATAACCGGATTGGCGGATTGAGAACAAAGGCGCGGTCCACCATCTCTGATGCGTCAGTCAGTCGTCCCAGATAATTTAAGGTGATTGTGCCTCCCAGCGAGAAGCCGGCGATCCCGATGAGGGAACCGGGACACAATGATTCCACGCGTTCGAGGGCGACTTGCAAATCGAGGAAGCTGCCGGCGTGATAAGGGGTTTTTGCCAGGCCGGTCCCTGCCCCGCAGCCGCGTAAGTCCATGCGAAATACGCGGACGCCTCTCTGGTTCAGCTTGTGTGCCAGACGAATCATGTAGGAACTGCGATGGCATCCCGAGAGTCCGTGCAGCAAGATGACAACGCGGTCTTCCGGCTTCCAACTTTCAGGACAGTCGTCGTGTAAAATCAGCAGATCATTATCGTGCAGACGGCAGCTATGTTGTTCAGCCTGATAGGCGACTTTGATGCGAGAGTGAAACTGGCCCACAATCGTTTGGAGATGCGCATTCCGATAAAAACGATGTGGTATAAACGGCGGAAATACGAGGTCGCTCTTCATTAAGTATTGTCCTATAGGACGTTCGCTATCGATTCTGATTAAACAAACGTGGCTGTTGTGGGCTTAATTGTCAAATCAGAAACGTGAGCACGAGGGGGTAGCTGACAAATCATCAAAACGGCAGCGGCAACATCTTCCGGCTGCAGAATTTTTGCACGATGTTCTTTGCTGACGGGCACTGGTCGCTCATCCAGGATCGGAGTTTCCACTTCACCCGGATAAATTGTGGAGATACGAACACCACGGTCTTTTTCTTCCTGTGCCACGGTTGTCCCCAGCGCGGCCATTGCGAATTTGGAAGCATTATAGGCAACTCCTCCCAGCAGGCCAGCCCGAAGTCCTGAAACAGAACAAATATTAACAATCAGGCCATCCTGACGCTCTCGCATTTGAGGCAGCACTGCCTGCATGCAGTTGAAGGCGCCGGTGGCATTCACGTTCATCAGGCGATCCCAGTCTTCCGGGGAGACCGTTTCCATCGAACGGTCACGACAGTTGATGCCGGCACAATGGACGAGGATATCAATGTGCCCTGCTTTCTCGTTGGCCCAGTTGAAAAACGTTGTGACACTCTCACGGTCTGCAACGTCCAAGACGTGGTAGTCAATTTTTCCTTCCGCCTGAGCAGCCAACTTTTCCAGGGGCTCAAGGCGTCTTCCGCCAATAATGACTTTCGCGCCCAATCTGGCCAGGTTCAAAGCACACGCCGCCCCGATTCCTGTACCTCCCCCGGTAACAACGACATTTTTATTCTCTAACCCCGGCATGATCGTATTTCTCTATCTGATTTCAGTAATGTGATTTACGCACTGTTTGCGTAAAAGTATAGGACTTACTCCCATTTTACGAAATAGAGAAAAAAAAGAAATGAAGTTCTGAGTGAAAACGCCGTGAATTCAGACTTCTGCTGGTTTCTGTTTGATTTTTCGACGCGGGGGCACGCAATAAAAGGTGATCAGCACAATAAGTCCAAATAAGGTGTAGCAGACTGTCAGCATCCAGGTTTCGACCGTCACAAAGAGCGCATCGTGGACCCAGGTGGCGATGAAATCTCCCTGATAGCTGGTTTCCCCCGCCTTGTCCCGTAGCCATTTTTCCAGCGTGGTTAATGGGCATTTGGCTCCTACCAGCGATTCGAGGACCACGAACAGGATGTAAACCAGATGGATCACGCGGAATTTGAAATTCCGAATCCAATGCCAGCCTGCCAGTGCACCAATGGTGATTAAGAGTTGCCCCAGCAACACAAACACCACCAGCGCAGAATGGATGATCACGGTCAGATCCGCACCCAGGCGATACAGGAATTGGGTGTCGTGGAAATTCATCGGATGCTCCCGAGGCGTTGAGCGAATGGTAAAGAGGCTGGTGTTGTTTCACGAATCAATTCACAGGTCAATTCACAGATCAGTGCGAGAACGCGGTACTCTTTGAGAGACGGTTCAGCGTGACAATATTCCTGAAAAACGGGGATTCTTACGGAATAAATGAGAGGAAATCGAAATTGGAAATCGCTGTTTCAACTTGAAATTGTGTTCAAGAATGCACTCTCCAGGGAAATCTCGGTCCATGATCTTCTGATGATTCATCGGTTTGTTCATACAATGCTGGTTTGGAGTTCGATATACTGAGCGAGTTGAAAAGTAATCTGATGTCTGGTTTCTTTGCTGTGAAACCAACGATAAGATTCAGTCATTGTATGGTGCATGAAGACCTTGGATAATATTTCGTCGCTCATCAAAGCGGCTTAGCGGGAAGGGAATTTGATGTCATCCACCGGACATCAACAAGTCGATGATCAAGATCAGGATGGCGTTCCTGCTGAAGGAGCGCAGGTCCGGTCGGGAAATCAGCGGAGTGCAGTACCGTTGATGCGTAAAGTGCGGAGAGGTCGTTTGCGGCTGCCGATTACGCTGAGTGTCGTGTTGATGGTCATGAACGTGGCATTGATGGTCTTCTGGATCATACTGGCGGCTCAAATTTACTGGTGGACCGCACTGGCCATTGGTACGGCCGTGTTTGTGTTGATTTTGGTCGGGTTGTCTCTGTATCTGGTGCTGACGATTAAAGAAGTCCGCTTAAGCCAGCGACAGTCAGACTTTATTGACAGTGTCACGCATGAACTGAAGACGCCAATCGCCTCGCTCAGGTTGTATCTGGAAACGCTGCAGATGCGGTCGCTTTCCGATGAAAAACGAGACGAATTTTATACAACGATGAAAACCGAACTGGAGCGGTTGGATCATCTGATTTCGCAATTGCTGGAAGTCAAACGCCTGGACGCGTTAGGCATGGAGACTGACCCGGAAGATATTCTGCTGGAGCCTTTAATCAAGCATTGTGCGCGCGTGGAGTGTAATCGACGGCAAATAGAAGTCGATCAGATATTCGAGTTTGATTTCGAGCCGGCTGTAATTCACACGCGACGGATTTTATTGGAAATGATCTTTCGAAATGTGATCGATAATGCGATCAAATATGGCGGTAGTGAGCCGCGGATTCTGGTTCAGATTCGGGTGAGCAAAGGCGGTCGTGTGATCACACGTGTGATGGATAACGGTGAAGGCGTTGATCCTGAAATCCGCAAAGAGATCTTCAAGATATTTTACCGGGGTGAAAGTGAGCTCGAAAGACGCAAAACAGGCACCGGTCTGGGGCTGTATATTGTACGAACTCTCGTACATTTACTGGGAGGAAAAGTGACCGTGCATGATCGACTGGATCAACCCGGAAGCGTGTTTGCCATCGATTTGCCAGGGAGAGCTGAAGGATGAAGTTGTTGGTGGTCGAAGATGAAAAAGCACTCGCGCAGGGATTAAAGTTTAATTTCGAACAGGAAGGCTATTCGGTTCTGACTGCGGAAGATGGCCCGACCGCGATACATTATTTTCGGGACTGTTATGAATCGGACAAAGAGAATATTGATCTCGTCATTCTGGATCTGATGTTGCCCGGGATGAGCGGCTATGAAATCGCCAAGGAGATTCGTCGGATTGATGAAGTCGTTCCGATTCTGGTTCTGAGTGCCCGAGAGTTGAGTGAAGACAAAGCCTATGCCTTTGATTGCGGCACCGATCAGTATATGACGAAGCCGTTTGCCCTGCCCGAATTACTCAGCCGCGTCAAGAATCTGCTCAAGCGTAAAAGCCGTATTCAGCCTGTAGCGGTTGCGACCAAAAAACTGCCGGACCTCTATCATTTTGGGAATGTGACGGTCGATTTTGAATCATTTGAAATCGAAGTAGGCGAGGAACGCAAAAGTCTTACGAATCTTGAGTTGAGGCTGCTGAAATACTTCATCGAACACGAAGGCATGGTCCTGACTCGCACCCAGATTCTGGAAGATGTCTGGGGAGAACAATCCGCCTTTGTCACGACGCGGACCATCGACAATTTTGTCCTCCGCTTACGCAAGTTAGTCGAGCTCAATCCCGCAGAACCTGTACATATTGTCTCAGTGCGCGGTGCCGGCTATCGCTTCTTGCCGGAAGAGGCCTCAGAGTAGTTGCTGTGAACATGCGTGGTGTTTCTTGACCGTTTTTTCTCAGAAATGCCTGAAATCGCAAAATTTTTCTCACTTTGACACAACTTTGACAATTCTATGACCTTTACCAGACAACGGGTTCCGATCAGATTGATAGAATTCCGCTGCAGCGTAGGGATGAGTCAAACACTGATTCCTGATAGTTACTAATTGAGACATCTAACCATATTGTGAGGGCATCATGTCGAATGTCGTTCTAGATCAACCTGTTGAGAAAAAATCGGCTTTAGCATCTCCAGGCACGAAATCAAAAAAACGCGAAGAGCGTGAGCAGATACTTTCCAAATTTCATAAAGAACATTTGAATTGGAAAAATGTGGACTGGGTGGTCTTGGTTTGGATGGCCGGGATTCACATCGGTGCTGTGGCTGCTTTGTTCTTCATTTCCTGGCAGGCCATTGTGACCTGTCTGGTACTACACTGGGCGACCGCCAGTATTGGTATTTGCCTGGGTTACCACCGTTACTTGTCGCACAAATCGTTTAAACTCAGACCACCGGCAGAATTCTTTGTATTGCTCTGCGGAGTGCTTTCAGGAGAAGGTTCACCTTTGACCTGGGCTGCCACTCACCGTTTGCATCATCAGAAATCGGACAAACTCGGCGATCCACACTCCCCTTTTGAAGGAAACTGGTGGGCTCACTTGCTGTGGTTGTTCGTGTATCGTGATAAAGAAATTAACGATAAATTTGCTGATCACTATATTCCCGACTTTAAAGATCGTCCGTTGATTCAGTTCTTCGAAAAGACGTATCCGCTGTGGTTGATTGGTTCCGGCTTTGCAATGTACGGCATCGGCTATGCCATGGGTGGCAACTATATGGGCTGGTCCATGCTGCTCTGGGGTTTGTGTGCTCGGATGGCCTTTGTTTACAACTCAACCTGGTTCGTGAATTCCGCCACTCACTTGTGGGGTTATCGAAACTATGAAACGACAGATCAGTCCAAAAACCTGTGGTGGGTGGCCATCGTCGCTTACGGCGAAGGTTGGCACAACAATCACCATGCTCATCCTTCGGTCGCCCCTGCTGGTCACCGAAAATGGGAAATTGATATTACCTGGTGGTCGATTCGCCTGCTGCGGGCCATCGGTCAGGCCTATGATGTCAACGATCGGATTCCGGAGAAGAATGCGGAACCCGAAGTTGATCCGGAACCCGGCAAAAACGGGATTCTCGCTGCTAAGTAGACTGATTCGTTGAATGAAATTTCAAAGCCATGACCGGTGAAAGCCGATCATGGCTTTTTTTACGACTCCTGAAAAAAATAGGTCGGGTGGCTTCAAATGCAATTCGAAGTTGTCGCAAGATAACAGGAGGTGGCAGGGATCGCGAGGGATTCTGATGACGCTTACCTATTGTGTATTCTTGTGATTGGTTGATTATTTTTTTGCTGTGTAGGATTAACCTGGAACCTCCTGCTCGCTACGCTCGGACCGAATTGCATTCGGTCCCACCCACTGTTGGGTGATGTTTTCTGTGTTTGTTACTCGCTAACTGCACTGTCGGAACAAGCCGACAGTGGCACACAATGCGTGTTTTTTAGTGTTAAGTGAGCGGAAAGACGTACGCCATTATTTTCACAAACGGGTAGCCCCGAATGCAATTCGAAGTTGTCGTAGACAGCAGGAAACTGACAGGGAAAGCGTTGTATTTCGCACAGCGGTTCAATGTGAATAGACACGTGGGGTTACTTTACTTTTGTGGAGGTGGGGATGGTTTCACGATCACTGTTGGCAAGCCAACAGTGCCACACAATCTGTGTTTTTTAGTGTTAAGTGTGCGGAATGACGAACGCCATTATTTTCACAAACGGGTAGCCCCGAATGTAATTCGGGGTTGTCGCAGACAACAGGAAACTGACAGAGCAAGCGTTGTATTTTGCACAGCGGTTCAATGCGAATAGACGCGTGGGGACACTTTACTTTTGTGGAGGTGGGGATGGTTTCACGATCACTGTTGGCAAGCCAACAGTGCCACCCACACACCAACACAGGACACGTGATTTCAAATGCAAAGTGAGCGGAAAGACGTTCGCCACTATTTTCACAAACGGGTAGCCCCGAATGTAATTCGGGGTTGTCGTAGACAACAGGAGGTGGCAGTGATTGCGAGTGAATCTGATGACGCTTGCCGATTGTGTATTCTTGTGAATGGTTGATTTATTTTTGATGTGTATGATTAACCTGGAACCTCCTGCTCGCTACGCTCGGACCGAATTGCATTCGGTCCCACCCGCTGTTGGGTAATTCATTTCATGTTCGTCTGTCGCACAGCGGTTCAATGCGAATAGACGCGTGAGGCCACTTTACTTTTGTGGAGGTGGGGACGGTTTCACAATCACTGTTGGCAAGCCAACAGTGCCACACAATGTGTGATTATTAGTACTAAACTTGCTCTTTGGTTTGCGAAATCTGTTCTAGAAATCCGGGGCGTAATACGTCTTCGCACCATTGGGCGGCTAAGAGAAAATCGTCGAACTTGTCGGGGTGACCTGTGATTTGAATGGCCAGCGGCAAGCCCTGCTCTGTCACCGTGACGGGAATGGAAACGGTCGGGAAACCGGTCAGACTCCAGGGGGCGTTCATACTGGGATTACCGGTTGTTGAGAGATCGGGGGCCGGTCCCAGAGTCGCGGGGGAAATCAGGATTTCCGCGCGGGCGAAACATCTGCGCGTGACTTGTGAGATCAGACTTTGATAGTCCAAGCAAGCCTCGTAGCGTTCCTGTGAGACCTCCCTGCCCGCGTCGAGAACCTGGCTGATGGCGGGGCCATAGAATTCTTTGTTCCGTGCATAGTCCTCGCCCAGATTCTGCGCCATTTCATATTGCATCAGATTCAAGTGGTAATCAAGGATGGATTCAAATTCTGTTGGTAGCGTGCTGTCTCGGACGGCGGCGCCGGCGGTTTCCAGTTTCGTTCGGACTGCGTTTAATGTCTGCTGCATGGAAGCGTCTGCCCTGCTCTCAAAGAAATCGGTCAGCCAGCCAATGCGCGGGGCATCGGTGACGGGCTCGATTAACAGCGGCAGATAGGTGGCCTGGTCGGTCATATTGTCCAGCATGATGACCAGATCAACGATGGTATGTGCGAGGGGGCCGATATGATCCAGATGCTGTGAGAGCAGAATCAATCCGTGGCGGTCGACCATGCCGAACGTCGGTTTCAAGCCGGCGATGCCACAGAAGGAAGCGGGTCTGATAATCGAGCCTCCGGTCTGGGTTCCGATGGCGGCCAGACACATCCCTGCTGCAACGGCGGCTGCAGAACCGCTGGATGAACCGCCGGGCGTGTGTGCCTGGTTCCAGGGATTGCGTGTGGGCGAGGGATCGAAACAGGCCAATTGTGTGGTGACGGTTTTTCCAGGGAAGACGGCGCCTTCCAGACGCAAATTTTCGACAATCATCGCGTCTTGAGTGGCCGGCGTTTCATCGCGGCTGGCTAAACCGCCTCGGGTGGGCATGCCTTTGACATCGATAATGTCCTTGATGCCGACCGGGATGCCATGCAGGGGGCCTCGCCAGCGGCCCTGTTGTAATTCCTGATCCAGAGCGTCGGCCTGCTGGAAGGCGGCGTCACGGTCGAGGTGAGCCCAGGCGTGCAGAGTGGGTTCTTTTTCTTCAATGTTTTGAAAGCAGGTTTCAAGCAATTCGCGGCAGGAGAGTTCGCGGGCTTTGATCGACTGCTGAACGTTGGTAATGGTTTGGGGGGGCGTGTGGTATAGATTCATAATCAAGTTCTGATGCAAGAGTTCGGATAATGACAGTATTTTGTGATTTTCGACGATTCACCGCTGGAATTCAAATGGCAGTGGGTTGACGATTGGGAAATTAGCTTCATAATGCATTGTTCAAGCGTTGAATCGCTATCGATCAGGGGGCGAGAAGCTGTCTCCGAGTATGGTGGGGTAGTCGTTGACCGGGTCAGATCTTAACCGAAGCAGCCCACAATGGTTTATTCCAGGTGTACGAGGAGGCAGCTTTTCGCCCCTTTTTTTATATCGACACGTTCGAGTCTCTGATGCAATTCGAGTACAATCTCTCACTGAATCAACAGGTCTGGAGTCACAGATTGTGAGTGCTGACACAATCTGTTGATTGTCGTTTGTAAATATCACTTGCATCACTCTGATTTCGATGTCTGAAAACAAGCATGTCTGAAAAATCGAAACAATACACGGTGTTGGCCCGTCGATTCCGGCCACAGAACTTCTCAGAAGTCGTTGGCCAGGAAATGGTCGCCAAAGCACTGCAAAATGCGATCCGATCTGATCGGGTGGCCCATGCCTACTTATTTACCGGTGCACGGGGAGTGGGCAAAACGTCCATGGCCCGGATTCTGGCGAAAGCCTTGAACTGCCCGAATTCTCAGGATGGAATTCCCTGCGGGGAATGTGAAGTCTGCCAGAATATCGCTGTGGGAAGCGACGTTGATGTATTGGAAATTGACGGTGCGTCCAATCGTGGGATCGATGATATTCGTTCGCTGAGAGCCAATGTGAACGTGCGATCGATGCGGTCGAAGTATAAGATTTATATCATCGACGAAGTGCATATGTTGACCAAAGAGGCGTTTAATGCGTTATTAAAGACGCTGGAAGAGCCGCCTCCGAATGTGAAGTTTATTTTTTGTACTACAGAGCCGAATAAACTACCTGACACGATCTTATCCCGCTGCCAGCGCTTTGATTTTGGATATATTGAAGAAGCGAGCATCAGCAATCGCCTGAAGCAGATTGCAGAAGCGGAACAGGTGAGCGTTGCAGACGAGGCGATCCAGCTTGTGGCCCGTCGGGCCGGCGGTTCGATGCGGGACAGCCAATCGATCTTTGATCAATTGTTGTCGTTTGGCGAATCGCATCTGACAGCAGAAAGTGTACACCGCATTCTGGGGACGGCCAGTGATGAGCGTTTGATTGAGTTAGTTGACGCTCTGATCGAGCATAAACGGGATGTGGCGCTTTCACTGTTTGACGGCGCTTTGAATGGCGGCGTGCAGTTAACGGAATTTGTAGAACAGTTACTGAATTATTTGCGGGATTTGTCAGTCGTCTCGACGGGCGCCAACGAAGTCACTCTCCTGGCGATTTCGGAAATCAATCGCAGTAGTTTGCAGAGACAGGCAGAAATTTGGGGAATTCAGACCTGCCTGGCTGCTTTTCAGATTCTCAATGAAGCGCGCAATAAGATGTTTCGCGCCAGTCATGGACGTGCGCTGGTCGAATTGGCGTTGATTCGAATTTCGCTTCTGGAAGACCTGGATCAGCTGTGTGCCTTCCTGTCATCCGGCGGGCAGTTGCCTGCGATTCCAGCTTCAGCCGTTGCTCCTGCAAGACAGACTGCACCGGTTACCACACCGGCCAGCACACCGGCGATCGCAGCACCGGCAACGGCACCGGCACCGGCAACGGCACCGGCGATCACACCGGCCGACCCTGCTCCACAACAGGCCTCAGCGCCTCCGGAGGCAAACCCCGTCGCTGTATCTTCCAGCGATGTTATCTCCGATCAAAAAAAAAATGAAAAAATAAACGAAAACCAATCGGTTGTAGCGCAAGATTCAATTGAAAGCCCCGCGCCTACCAGGGAGATTATCCCGTTTCGTGTCGGGATGGAAAGTTTATTATTGTCGCAACTCATTGATAACACTGGGGATTTGTTAAAAGACTACTTGAAGGGAGTGGAGTCAATAGCAATTTCTGGGCCGAAACAACTGGATTTAGTGTTCTCGAAGAGCTATAATTTCTCAAAGCAATACTGCGAGCGTCCTGAAATGATGGTAAAGCTCGAACGTTCGCTCGAAAATCTGACGGGGGAGCGGATTAAAATTCGGCTCATTGTTGTGGAGTCCGCGGCATCGTCAGAAAAAACAGAAGAGAACCAGGGTAAGTCATCGATGGCGCAACAGCGCGCTGAGCAGCGTGATTTGGCGCCGGAATCGGATGATTTTTTGCAGGAAGCATTGACGTTATTTAACGCGAAAAGTGTGAGAGTCGATGTTTTAAAAATACAAGTCGAAGACAAAAAAGAGGATTCGTGACCATGTTCAAAGGACTGGGAAATATCGCTGGCATGATGAAGCAATTTTCTGAGATGCAGGGGCGCATGCAGGAAATGCAAGACAAATTAGGCAAACTTCGCTTTGAAGGTTCTGCCGGGGGTGGCATGGTCACAGTTGAAGCGAATGGCCAACAGAAGGTTCTTGCGATTAAAATTGATCAGACACTGCTTGACAGTGGAGATAAGGAGATGCTCGAAGATTTACTGGCTGCGGGGACCAATCAGGCATTAGAAAAAGCGCGTGAAGGTGCAGCGGCAGAGATGGCTCAAATCACCGGAGGCATGAATATTCCCGGTTTGGAAGAGGCATTGTCAAAATTCAATCCGAGTGCTTAGTGCGTTTCTAGCTTGTGATCGTTTTCGGGTTCTTTTCCCGATCAGAGTTCGCAGTTCTTCAAATTTTAAAGAGTCAGTTTTATGTCGATGCGTGGAAGAGAGAGCCAATCTCATCCTTATGGTCCCAGTGTAGGGCAACTGATTGATCAGTTTGCCACACTTCCCGGTATAGGCCGCAAATCGGCGGAGCGGCTTGCCCACTACATCTTATCGATCCCGGAACAGGATGCGCAGAAGTTGGCCAATTCCATTCTGGCCGTCAAGCAGTCAGTGCGTCCCTGCTCCATTTGTTACAATCTTACTGAAAATGAAGTCTGTAGTATCTGTTCGGATGGCCGGCGTGATAAAAAACTGGTGTGTGTCGTTGAACAACCGCGCGATGTCGTTTCGCTGGAAGCGACCAGTTCTTTTCAGGGAGTCTATCACGTTTTACGAGGGCGAATTTCACCGCTGGAAGGAATTGGCCCGGCGAACCTGACGATTGATGCCTTGATTCGTCGCGTCAAGCATGATGGTGTGACCGAAATTATCATGGCAACCAACCCCACGCTCGAAGGGGATGGGACGGCGCTGTATATCTCGAACCTGCTGGAAAACGAAAATGTGGAAATTACCAGATTGGCACGTGGTATTGCCTCCGGAAGTGTGCTAGAGTTTGCTAACAAAGAAATGCTCTCTGACGCGTTACAGGGACGGCAGAGATTCTAAGAAATCTCAGTTTTCATTTGTGTAAAATTATATATGACCATCAAGACAACTAAGAGTATGAATTCGGATTATCCATGCATCTGAATATTTCACAACAAATGAAAATGGGCCAGCAAATGAAGCTGGCGCCCCGGATGATCCAGTCAATGGAGATCTTACAGTTGCCATTACAGGCGCTGGAAGAACGGATTGAGGAAGAACTGGCTGAGAACGTCTGCCTGGAACGCGAGAGTGAAAACGAAAATACTCCCGATACCGAATTAGATCAGATGCGCGATCAGGCGAATTCTGATTCGAATAATCCCGAGATTGACGAAAAAGAAATCGTCGCCGGGAATGAAGATAATAACGAGTCAGACTTTGAACGTTTGCTGGAGATGGCAGAGCAGTGGCCGGAAGACAATGTGACTTCTGCTACGAAGCCTTCATCGAACCGGATCAGCGATGATATGGATCGCAGTAATGACGCGATTGCGAACATCACAGAACGCCAACAGACGATCAGCGAATATTTGCTCGAGCAGTTTCATTACTTCACCTGCCCGCCAGAGGTGAAGGAGTTTGGCGAGTACCTGATTCAGAACCTCGATCATAACGGCCGCCTGCAAAGTTCTTTAGCGGAGATCGTACAGGTTTACGGGAAATCAATCTCGCAGGAAGACGCGGAATACGCTTTGCATCTGATTCAAAAATGCGATCCTCCCGGCGTCGGTGCCCGAGACCTCAGAGAATGTTTACTGTTACAGTTGAAACCCGATGCGCCGTATCGCGAAATGCTGGTGACGCTGATCTCTTCGCATCTGGAAGACCTGGGGCAAAATCGTCTGCCTGTGATTCAGCGTAAAACCGGCTATTCGATCGATATGATCAAGAACGCGATGTCCTATCTGCGGTATCTTGATCCGTTTCCGGGACGCGGCTTTGAGTCGGAACCGGTTTTGAAAGTGACGCCAGATGTGTTTGTCAAACTTGATAAAGATGGCAAGTACGTTGTCGAACTGGAAAATGAATATACGCCTCCCCTGCGAATCAGTCGGCGGTATGCGGAGTTGTTGCGAAACAAGACCGACGATCAGACTAAAGAATACATTAAGAAAAAAATTGATGCGGCGAAGTGGCTGATTGAAGCGATCGAACAACGGCACAGCACTTTGAAACGCGTAGCGCAGGCGATTGTCGATTTTCAGACCGATTTCCTGGATAACGGTCCTGAGCAGATTGTTCCGTTGAAGATGCAGCAGATCGCCGATGTGGTGGGCGTGCATGTGACGACTGTGTCTCGTGCCGTCGATGATAAATGGATTCATACGCCTCGCGGCCTGTATCCGCTCAAACGCTTCTTTGGAGGCGGAACGAAAACCTCCGATGGTGAGGACGTTGCCTGGGGAATCATCCGTTTGAAACTGAAAGATATCATCGACGGGGAAGATAAAAACAAACCTTTAAGCGATGATGCACTTGTGGAAGCACTGAGCAAAGAAGGCTACAATCTCGCACGACGAACCGTCACCAAATACCGCAAGGCGATGAATATTCCTTCATCACGCCAGCGACGTGAGTATTAACGACTGGTTTTCGAGCCTCCCTTTCGACTGCAATTAAAAGCGACATTTGAAAGGCATTGATCAGGGATTGAACCGGGCTTGAACCGGGACTGAGCTTAATCGTTGTTGTTCCCATTCCTGCGTGAAGCCGTTCGATAATAGCTGAACAGTTCGAAGGGAAAGACGCGCAATTGTTTCAAATTCCGCTTTATCCTGCGGTTTTGTTAGTGCTGAAATCAACAGGGGGAATAGAAGTTTACCGGTCCGTTTTTTTTCTCACGCGCGCGACCCTTGTGGCGTAGTTTAAGCATCGGCATCTCTGAGTCAACTCGGAAAATGCTGATGATGTCAAGGGGCTTTTTCGGAGTTCAGAGGTTCCTGAAACGGTCAATCGTAGTTGATTTCCAACAGGTCGCGACATCACAACTGATGCTTCCAGCCTGTGCTCTGAAGTGGCGTGAGTGCACCGTCGGCTTGTTGGAGAACAGCCCCCTGCTCTGTCGTGATTTCGCCGATATGAGTCAACTTGATGTCCAGCGGATTGGCTTCCCGCAGTTGTTTCCCTGCTGCAGGAGAAACGGTAAACAGCAGTTCGAAATCCTCACCATCTGACAATGCATGTTGCAGGCGCGATGCGTGAGAGTCATTCAAAGAGATTCTGTCGCTAATGGGAATCGCTGTTGCATTCAGCAGGGCACCGACGTGGGATTCTTCGAGAATATGTAACAGGTCTGATGCTAAGCCGTCGCTGATATCGATCATTGATTTGATCGTTACGGTCTTTGTCAGCGTGGCAGCTTCGTTGATGCGAGGCGTAAACGTGAGGTGGTGTGATTGAAGGCTGCCACCGAGCTCACCGGTTACGAAAATCCAGTCGCCGGGAGTCGCGCCGGTGCGTTTGATCGACTGAGATTGCATTGCGGTTCCAATGATGGCGACATTGATGACCAGTGGGCCGTCCCAGCTATTGGTGTCGCCGCCGATGATCTGCATTGGAAATTGTTGAGAGAGGTCAATAATGCCTTGCATCACAGACCTGGCAAATTCCGGTCCTCTGGATTTGGGTAACGCCAGACTGATGAGTGCGGAATGAGGGGTGCCTGCCATTGCAGCGAGGTCGCTGAGATTCACGGCCAATGCTTTACGGCCTGCGAGTTCGGGAGTGGCAGGCGGGAACGTAAAGTGAGTCCCTTCCATCAGCATATCGGTCGCAAGAAGCAGTTCATGGTCAGACGGCGGTCGGAGAATGGCTGTGTCATCACCGATCCCTGTAAGCTCTGCCTGCGAATCGGGGCATTGCTTACGAATCCATTGAATGAGATCAAATTCGTGAAATGAAGAATCCATACTGGTTTATTGATTCGACAGAAGTTAAAGAAGGACAAGCTTTGGTGGTAGCACGAGCCACGATCGTTTCATCATAGCAAGTCGGTTCAAGCTTTCGCGAGGGCCACGGAGTGAGGATTTCGAACACCCATGAGTATTACAAAAAAAGCCCGGCACATGCTTTAAAACAATGTGTCGGGCTGAAAAAATCAGGATGAACTGATTTATGAATTCAAGATGAAGAATACTACCTGCTGGTGATATTCAGCGGCAGATGACCGTATAAGGTTTCGTTTTTGCGGAGGATGTAAAACTTGAGCGGGCTAAAGCTGGAAAGTTTTGAATTACTCAGAACATAGGATACGTTACTGAGATTGACTGTTTCCCAGATATGGAGGCCTACAAGAATATCGCCTCTTCGCATCCCATTCATGGCCGCCGGGCTTTTCGGGCGAACTTCCTCAATTAACATGCCACCTTCGTAACGGGAATTGATCATGTGTTTTTGAGAATCCGGAAGCGTCGAAATTCGAATTCCCAGCAGGTCCCAGGTTTTTTCGAGTGTAGGGTCAGAGGAAATTTCGTTGTTTTGCGCTCTGACAATAGGAGCACTCACAGGTGTTGTGTTACGAGCAACAGTCGTGACGTCAGCCAGTGTGATCTGCACGGTTTGTGTTTTATCTTCTCGACGAATCAGCAGGTCGATGGTGTCCCCGACCTTATGTCCCATGAAAGCACGTTCCAGGTCAGCTCGGTCGACCACGTTGACTGAGCCTGCCTTCATGACGATATCGTCTTTTTTGAGGCCTGATAATTCTGCAGGACTATTCTCAATCGGCTGATTGAGCACAAGCATCTGCTTGTCGCCTTGTTTGATATCATTGGCCAGAATTCCATGATATGTGTGATCGAGTAACTCAGTGCTGATCAGGTCGGCGATGATTTTTCGAGCATCGTCAATCGGAATGGCAAAACCAATACGTTGTGCACCGGCTCGAATCGCAACATTGATCCCGACGACTTCGCCATCCAGATTCAGAAGCGGACCACCACTGTTTCCAGGGTTGATGCTGGCATCTGTTTGAATTAAATTTTTGTATGACTGTTTCTCATTGACTTCAACATCACGAGACAGCGAACTGATGATCCCGGAGGTGACGGTGTGTTCGTAGCCAAACGCGTTTCCGACAGCAATCACCGTTTCGCCTAACATCAGGTCCGAAGAGGTCCCCGGAGGCATGACGGTCATTTTTTGGGTGGGATTGATTTTGATGATGGCAAGATCTTCGCTCTGATTGGAAGAAATTACACGCGCATTGAATGTGCTACCATCCAGCATGGTCACTCGCAGGGAATCCACACCATCAATCACATGATGATTGGTAACGATATATCCCCGTGAATCAACGACAATACCCGTACCCATACCATTCACTTTACGGCTTTTTCCAGAGCCGAAGAGCGAGTCGTCTGTACGAGCTGTTTTCTCACTGTGGATATTAACCACAGAGGTTTTAGCGCGTTCAATCGCACGAACAAGAGGAGTCTTGCGTACGTCAGAAGCAGCACTATTCTCACAATTTGCACCTAGCCCTGTGAAAAGGATAACAGTGCAGAGTGTAAGTTTATAAAAGGACTTTATCATTCGGTGGCTCAGTTCATCGAGGTGGCGGTGCGATTACTCACGTGTCCTAGTTCCATCTACCGACCGGAGACATCCATCAAAGCTCCGTAGAACAGGATATCGGAATGATTTCTATAGCGCCTTGACCATGCTCATACCCTCTGGAATAGTTTACCTAGTTGACAAGGCGTTACCCTGGGTAAGGCATGAGGATGAGGTGTCTCGAATTGTTGGAAAATATTCCACTGGCTGGGAATTGTCTCATGATTATTCTTGAAGAGAGACAGGATCAGAGTCAAAGGATTCAAATATTAGAAAGTGAAGCCCCAATCAGACCCTACGTCGATTCTCTTGAGTCGTATTTCACATATTTTCAAAAATCGTAAGTTTCTTTTTCAATTGATTTTTCTGTTCTGAGGGGGCTTTTTGGATCGCTTTCCTGAGGGATTCCACTGCTTTCGCGTGATCTTGGTTTGCTCGATACGAGGTTGCCAGGGTATCAAGCAGATTCCAGTCTTCAAATTGTGTGAATTCGCATGCCTTTTGAGCGTGGGTTACCGCTGCCTGGGAGTTTCGAAATTTCGAGTCGGAACATGTGGCATAAAGCCAGGCCAGATCGTTATGTGCGATTGCCGACGACGGATTGAGTTCGATCGCGCGTTTGTAGTCCTTGATGGCAGATTCAAACAGCTTTTTTTGTTCCCAAAGTGTCGCGCGGTTGCTGAATACTTCGGATACGAAGTTGTTGGCCTGGATCGCCTGATTGAAATCCTGTAAAGCCAGATCGAGTTGGTTTTGCTCACGATAGGCAATTCCTCTGGCATTGAGCGCAGAGATCATGGAACCATTGATGCGGATGGCCGCACTCAAGTCTTCAATGGCTTTCTGAGTGTCCTGGCTTTCAAAGTAAATCAAGCCGCGAATATAGAAGGCGTTCGCACTGGACTGATCCAGTTGAATGGCACGGTTGAGGTCGGTAAGTGCCTTTTTATATTCTTGTTGCAAACGATAAATGTTTCCCCGGTTCACGTGGATGTGTGCATTGTCGGCTTTGATTTTGAGAGAGGCATCAAAATCCACCAGAGCTGCCTCATAATTTTTGAGAACCTGATAGGCAATGCCTCTGAGGTGATAGCGTTCGGCCGTTGGTTTGTCTTCAATCGCTTTGTTTAAGAATTTAACCAACGCTTCCGGCTCTTTTACATCACTGTTCTTGATCCAGCCCCCGAGCAGTGGCGCCCAAAGCCATTCCTGATTGCTTTGTGTAATGACTAACACTTCCCCCGGGCTCACCTTATGAATTGTTCCGCCACTGGTTTTGATTTCCGCAGCCTGGGAAGTGACGATCCTGATTCGGGGAACGATCTTCTGCTCTTCCCCGGCAAAAGAGTATGGACATAGTGTCACGGTACAAAGCAGTGTTATGAGAGACAGAGGTAACTTGAATTCAATTGGCATAGAACGAGATCCAGGGCTTCCTGATCGTAAGATTGTGATGATTTGTTACTTTTTCGATATAATTGGTATAATTCGTAGAATTCCCATATTAACATGTTATTCTATAGCCGAACGCAAGGCTTTCCCAAACTAAAGGGAATTAGAAAGCAGAGATTGTTCATATTTTCGTACTGCGAAGCAAATACAACAATGAGGGGGAAGACGGTGAAACAAATATCCAAAGTGTTATTTACTGCGATGGCTGTCATGCTGATGACATCAGTCGTGCAGGCTGGCAAATGCCGGTCTCAGCAGTGCTGTGTAAGTGCGGCACCGTGCCAGACTGGCTGCAACCCATGTGCAACGGTCGTCTGTAAGCCACAGTGCAAAACAGTCGAGCGGACAGTGATGGTGCCTGAAATGGTAACTGAAGTTCGTAAAGTGAACTGCACCGCGTATCGCATGGAAACGCGTCAGCGTGATGTTACTGTGTGTGCCAGAATTCCTGAAACGAAAGAAGTCACACAGACTTACACTGTTTATGTTCCCGAACAGCGGACTCGTACAGAAAAGTATGTTGTCTGTAAGCCAGTCTGGAAAACATCACAGAAGACATATACTGTCAACGTGCCTTATACTGAAATGCGAACCGGTACGCGACAGGTTGAAAAACGATTCTGGAAAGATGTGAACCAGGAATATTGCGTCAACGTACCATATACAGAAAAACGGACCGGCACCCGGCAGGTTTCCAAAGTGGTGATGAAAGACGTGGTACAGGAATATTGTGTTAATGTTCCCTACACAGAAAAGCGACAGGGAACGCGTAGTGTCATGAAATGCGTGCCTGTCAAGAAATATCACACGGTTTGTGAAGATCAGGGACACTGGGAAGATCGTTGCATCACATCAGCCTGCCCTGCTCCTGCTTGTGGTGATTGTGGAAGCTGTGGCGACTGTTGCCCGACTGCTTGTGCCCCAGTTTGTACACAACGCGTCTGGGTTCCTAAGATCGTTCAGAAAAAAGTGGAGTACACGTCTTACCAGCAGCAGTGCGAACAGATTCCTTATACTTATGAAGTTCAACTTTGTAAGCCAGAAAAGCGAACACGCACCGTCAAAGTCTGCGAAACCGTTTGTGTTCCCGAGCAGTACACTTATGAAGTGCAGCTCTGCAAACAGGAAAAACGCACTCGCACCCTAAAGGTATGTGAAGTCAAATATGTCCCTGAAGAGTTCACTTACGAAGCGAAGCTCTGTCGGCTGGAAACACGGACCTGTGAAGTGAGAGCGTGCTCTTACGTCAATGAAGAAAAAACACGTGAAGTCTGCTACACCGTTTGTGTGCCCCAGCAAAAGACCTGCACGCGACAGATTACCGTTTGCAAGTATGTACCCACTGTTGTCAAGCAGGCTTATACTGTTTGCGTGCCTTATACGGTACAGAAAGAAGTTCAGGTTCAGGTATGTCGGCAGGTTGCCAGAAAGATTATTGAACAGGTGCCAGATTGCTCCGCCTGCGAGACAGGCTGTTCTTCCTGCAACTGAAACACTGGGAGCTGCGTTCTATTCTCGTAGCTTCATAGTTTGAGACAAGCCTCATACTTTCGGGTATGAGGCTTTTTTTATAGACTGAGTATCAGAGTCGATCTCCTTTAGTTCAATCAATGAGAAATACGATGGCCGAATTTTCTTCCAACATAATCAAGCCGCAACGATTTACTGAGGATTTTGATGTCTTATTAAAGACGATTACCGAATTCGCACAACGGAGCGATTCTGAACATCTCTGGCCGGCTGAATCGTGGGAGGCGCTCCAACAGGCGGGAGTCTTGAGCTGGAATGTTCCTCTCGAATTCGGTGGAGCCGATTTGAATTCGGTGGAGATGACGTACGGCTACACAAGATTGGCAGAAGCTTGTTTGACAACGACATTTGTGCTGACTCAGTTCAATGCTGCCTGTCAGCGGATCAACTGGTCGGAAGACGGGGATGTGAAAGCAAAAGTTTTCGGTGAGCTGGTAACGGGAAAGAAGTTTGCCACTGTTGGCATTTCGCACCTTACCACTTCACGACAGCACCTTAGTAAGCCAACAGTGAGTGCCAAGCAGACTTCAGATGGCTGGTTGCTGGACGGGTTTGTTCCCTGGGTGACCGGAGCCGTTCATGCAGACTACATCGTGACGGGGGGCGTCTGTGAAGATGGTACGCAAATTCTCGGACTGGTCAGAACCGATCTTCCGGGAGTCGAAACTCAGCCGCCGATTGAAATGCTCTCGATGACGGGGTCGCAAACAGGGGCCGTCAGTCTGAAGCAAGTGACCATTCCCGCTGAGTTTCTGATAGCGGGGCCTGTGGAAAATGTGATGAAACGCCCCGATGGTCAGGGAGGCGCTGGTTCCTTGACGACGTCGGCTTTGGCGCTGGGAGTTGCCAGACGCGCGATTCGGAGACTGGAAGTGGAAGCCGAAAAGCGGCCTGATCTGGTTGAAATCTTCAATCCGTTAAACACAGATTGTCAGGAAATATTTGCGGAGATGTTTGAGGCTCTCGATGCGGGGACACTGAACGGTTCGATCTCCGAGAAGATTCGCCAGCGATCCAATTCGTTGGTCATTCGTGCGTCGCAAGCCTTACTGGCGGCAGTCAAAGGAGCAGGATTTGTAAAAGGCCACCCGGCAGAACGCGCGATCCGCGAAGCCATGTTTTTTCTGGTCTGGTCCTGCCCGCAACCGGTCGTGCATGCCAACATGCGAGAATTTGCCTGCGTGCTTGACTGATCGGTTTCTCATTCACCGGCTATTTTTTATCGGCTATTTTTCGCCGGCCAATGCTTCTGCCAGGTTGATGACATGATCCCTGACCCGACGCAAGGCATTCAATGTCGCTGTATAAGAGACGTTGATATACGGATCGACTTTTTCTGCGGACAGGTGATCCAGATGCTCACGCTGCAACGTTTTAACTTTGTGCTTGATCTCATTGCCGGAACGGACGGTCGCAGAGACGATATCCGTATTATTCTGTTGATAAGCGATGGTGACCTGATTTAATTGTTTTTCTACCATTCTGAGCAGGTCGAGTATTGAATTATTAAGGGTTTCGTCAAAGACTCTTCCCTGCTTCTTCAACTTCAATCTGAATTTGGCAATTCTCTGCAGGTAATCACTAACCGATTCATACTCATCTGCCATTCTCAACTGGCAGCGTCCTTGCGAAATTACCTCTTGTGACAGATCCATGGCCAGTAAATGGGTGATGTAGCTGGTGATCTCATCCTGCATGCGGTCCAGTTCTTCTTCCTCGAGAAAGAGTTTCTCGACATCATCGGGATCAGGCTTTTCCTGGGAAAGAATTCGGGAAAGAGTCTGAACCATATTATCGCAGGTGACCCCCATCTTGATCACTTCGCCCCGCGATTGTTCAATGGCAAGGACTGGTGTTTCAAGAATGCGAATATCCAGGCTGGTCAGGTGTGAGATTTCCTGTGGTTTATCTTTAACGATCCGGGTTAGAAAGGTTGCTATTTTACCGGCAAAGGGGATGAAGACGATGGTGTTGACGATATTGAACACGGAGTGTGTCGCTGCGATAGCAAATACACAACTGGGATAAGTGGCCTCCCCATTGACCATCACAGCCTTGGTCACATCGACATCAATCAGCCAGGGAATAAATTCGACATACCAGAAAAAGATCGTCGATATCCAGAGGACGCCCCCGATGTTAAACAGAAAATGAAAGTATGCGGCGCGGCGGGCATTGGTAGTCGTGCCGATCGATGCCAGCAGTGCAGTGACCGTGGTACCAATATTTTCACCCAGAACCAGAGCGGCAGCGGTTTCAAACGGGATCAGACCGGCACTGGCGATTGAGATGGTGATCCCCAGTGTGGCGGAGGATGACTGGACCAGCACCGTCAAAATACAACCGACGAGCATGCACTGATACAACCCAACAAACGTGTCTGCCTGAAAATGGAGAAACCATTCCCGGAATTCAGGCATATCCTTCAGAAATTTACAGGCTTCTTTCATCAGTTGCAAGCCGAAGAAGACCATACCGATCCCCATGGTGGCCAATGAGGTATAACGCAGTTTTTCATTTCTGGAAAACAGATACACAAAAGACGAGACGCCCAGAATCGGCAGACCATATTTGCCGACCTCCAAGGCCAGAATTAAACCCGTAGAGGTGGTACCAACATTCGCGCCCATGATCACACCGATGGCCTGCGACAGTGACATCAGGCCACCATTGACGAACCCTACCGTCATCACTGTTGTCACAGAACTGGACTGCACCAGTACCGTCACCAGAAAGCCAACCATGGTTGCCAGGATGCGGTTATTGGTGACTGCCCCGATCAAGTGCCTCAAGCTGGCACCTGCGATTGATTGGAGCCCCTGGGACATGTTTTTCATTCCCAGCAGGAAGATCCCCAGACCTCCGATGAGGGTGGTCGTCATTTCGAACATTGTGTTTATGGACCCTATCGTATTTTCTCAATGTCCCAAAATTTGCTGAATGGGAGTGTCGACTGGTGTTCATATGAATTGGTAAATGTTAAGAATTTGCCTATTTATCATGAAGATCTGTGAATAATACAAGTCCCTGACGGGACTGTCTTTGAACTCGGCATTAAAATTATGCTGCTAATGCTTGTGAGATCGTTCTACTAACGGTAAATCAGTTCATAGACTCTTCGAGAAATGAATGGTTGAGAATAAAATTGCTTGTAAAGGGGCCTGTTACACGCAGTTGTTTCCCGTTTCCGGCCCCCGTAGCTCAATTGGATAGAGTGCTGGCTTCCGAAGCCAGAGGTTGCTGGTTCGAGCCCAGCCGGGGGTATTTTTTGACTGATCAGGGGTTCTGATGATTTTCCCGCTGATTCAGAAGAGGGGCGGAGGCAGTGCGGAGCCGTCAAGGAGAAAGACGCGACCGCTGGTGGGGCGTGAGTTGGCGTTCACAACGAGTTAAGAAGTCTGGCGTGCTTGAGGTTATTCCCCCGATCTGGTCATGATTCAGATCACTGGTTGCATCAGCCATTCGTTCTGTGAAAAGCCCGGGTTCTCAAACAAAAATTCGCAACTGACAGGGGAAGGAAAGCGATGATTCGCTCTCCTTCGTACTGCCAGAAAAATAGGAACGCAATCAGGAAATCGTGCCACAGAAGGCAAGAGAGAACTGAGCGTTCTCTCGCAATCCTTCTTGTGGGGAGGGTTCCTGTGGAACGGTTTGCTTGGCCTGTTCGGGGCGGGAAATCTGAATTTCCCGTGGTGCATTAATCCCAATACGGACGGCACCTTTTCTTGTTTCCAGAATGGTGATCTGGATATTGTCCCCAATTTGAATCGTTTCGTTAACTTTGCGGGATAAGACCAACATTTGAAGACTCCTTCTTATAATGATGGAACGTGAATGTGTCTGAAACAAGCTTGTGATTGTCTATGCTAGATCTGAAATCGTTTCTTCCAAGTCAGGAAGAGAATGATCCACTGTTCGCCGACATCGTAAAAACGGCGTAAAGACAAAGGCAACCAAAAGCACTAAGTGAGTTAGTTTTGCAACTCAATTCAGCAAAATATTGCTGTCGTGTATCTCAGTATATCTAAAGGCTCGCACCTCCAGCGGCGAGCATGCGGCCGGCACCTGCCGGGCAAGTTGTTGATTGCTGGCGGCGAATTTACCTCCCACCCCATTTTTGTGCAATAGCAGTTTTTACTTTTTTACAAAAATTGCGATTGCTAAGTTCCCTGCTCTACCTGCAACAGAACTTTATCATCAATCGATTTCATCTGTGAGAGAATTTTTTGGTGCAGTTGCTCCCGGACTTCAATCACTTTGGGGTCTTCGGATTCGATTAAGTTTATGGTTTCTGCGGGATCTTGAGTCAGGTGATAAAGTTCATCTCTAGCAGGGTTTAAAAAGTCTCGGATCAGTTTCCACTCGGGCGTGCGATACATGCGCATGTGCGTTTTTGACTGGTGTTTCGTGCTGTATTCCGCGTAAAAGCCGTTGTCCCACTGATCATGATTTTTATTTTTCAATAACGGAACAATACTTGTGCCACGGATGGTTAATTTTTCTGGTAAAGGCACATTTGCCATTTCCAGCAGCGTCGGAAACCAGTCCAGATTGGAAACCGTCTGTTTGATTTTCTGATGAGGCTGCGTGACGCCCGGCCAGAGCACTGCAGTGGGAATTCTGAGGGAGTTGTCATACATATTCGGTCGCTGACCGGCGGGAATGTTTTTGATGGCCGGGGGATTTTTATTGAGCACCCAATGTCCGTTTCCTTTATGCCAGATTCCATTGTGTCCCATGTTATAACCATGATCACTGGAGAAAATAATGACCGTGTTCTGCTGCAAGTTTTGTCGTTTCAATTCCTGCAGCAAGCGACCTACATTTCGATCGACGCTGGCTACGCTGGCGAGATATTCTCGCGTCATTTTTTTGACCCGTTCAACATTGAGGTCAGGATAATCCGGGTTGGGTATTTGGGGATCAAGGTTTTCGAAGGGCGCCCAGTCGGCTTCTGCAACTGGTAACCAACGCGCATGAGGAGCTCGAAAGTGAAGCGAGAGCAGGAAAGGAGTCCCCTGCTCTTTGCTGATAAACTGGATCGCATCATCGACCAGAATGTCAGGCAGCAGTCCTTTTAGTTTGGTCTCTTTGCCGTTTACTTCAAGCGTCGGGTCTTTGGGAACGTTACCTCCGCTGCGAAATCCCATGAAGTAATCGTATCCGAATTGCGTCGGATGATGTTTGTCAAGCAGGCCCAAGTGCCATTTGCCGATCAAGCCAGTCCGGTAACCGGATTCTTTCAACAGCTGCATCCAGGTAACAGTCCCTGGTTTTAAACCGTGCTCGGGTTCTGTACGGGGATGGATCCAGTCAGTGATTCCCAATTCCGTTCCATAGCGGCTGCTCACGAGGCTGGCGCGGGACGGACTGCAGACCGGAGTCGTTGTGAAGGAGTTGACCAGATATGCGCCTTCCTGAAAGATACGGTCAATATGAGGTGTCCTGGCATGCGGATGCCCGGATTCCCCTAAAGCCCAGGGAGCCTGATCATCAGTGAAAATAAATAAGAGATTCGGTTGTGGGGCTGCTTCGACCAGATTGATCCCCAGGCTGAATATGGACAGCAACAATACAACAGTATTTCGAAAGTATCGCATCGCATTTGCCTCTTTTTGTTCTTCAGATATTTCATTCATAACTCCTCACCAGCTTGCCATGTCACGACTGGGGAGTCAAGCGTGCTTGCTTTCTCTGCTGTTCACGCCAAATCTTAGCGTTCTTTTTTGCATTCTGCCTCTAGAGAAAATACAATGGTGATTACCAAGTGCCTCGTTAATCTGATTCCTTCCAATGGGATGTCTTCAATATGGTCATACGCCAAAGTCGGACTGACTTGTCCGAACGCCGTTCCGGGTTCTATCTATTGTCTGCTTTGTGTGTGCTGTTTCTGGTGCCAGTTGTATTCGCGGCAGGTGCCGATTCTGAACTGCCACTCGTTGCGAAACGTCCCGCACACCGATCCCCGGATTCCAATCATGAATTGACGGTTGAGGAGTTAGCTGAGAATGCAAAAGAATCTGTGGTCACGGTTTCGTTTGCCGGCCGAGATGGACAGCAGGCAGGGTTGGGGACCGGGTTTGTAATTGCCGCTGATGGATTGGTGGCCACGAATTTACATGTTATCGGTGAAGCACGGCCGATTTCAGTGCAATTTTCAAACGGGACAAAATACGATGTCAAAGAGGTGTATGCGACAGATCGTCAGATGGATCTCGCGGTTTTGAAAATTGATGCCCAAGATCTGATACCGCTTCCCTTGGCTAAAGCCGATTCACTGAAACAGGGAGCCGAGGTGATTGTGCTCGGTAATCCGCAGGGCTTGCGTTACAGTGTTGTCAAAGGTGTGAATTCGGGAACGAGAGAGATCGATGGTAAACCGATGATTCAACTGGCGATACCCATTGAGCCTGGCAATAGCGGAGGCCCTGTTCTTGATTCATTGGGACGTGTGCAGGGAATTGTAACTTTAAAATCGGCAGTCACCAGAAATCTGGGATACGCGGTCAATATCAGTGCCTTGAAAGTCCTGCTGGAAAAACCAAACCCAGTGCCCATCGATCGCTGGTTGACGATCGGAACACTGGATGAACGTGCCTGGAAACCGTTATTCGGTTCCCGTTGGCGGCAGCGGGCAGGCCGGATTATGGTAGATGGTTTCGGCTCGGGTTTAGGCAGTCGTTCATTATGCGTTTCGCAGGAAGCTTTGCCGAAGCTGCCTTATGAAATCGCGGTCGAGGTGAAGCTGGATGAGGAATTCGGAGCAGCCGGCTTGATTTTTTATTCAGATGAAAACACCAAGCACTATGGTTTTTATCCCAGTAACCAAAGCCTGCGGATCAGCCGTTTCGATGGCCCTGATGTGTTTTTATGGCGCGTTCTGGAAGAAAAGAAAAGCAACTCCTATCGCGAAGGAGAATGGAATCAATTAAAAGTGCGTCTTGAGACAGATCGTATCTTGTGTTTTGTCAATGATGAGCAAGTCTTTGAGGTGAAAGATCAGCGTTACACGGAAGGCAAAGTGGGGCTCGCGAAGTTTCGGAATACGGTTGCCTCTTTCAGAGGATTTCAGGTTGCTCCCCGGATTGCCGCCTATCGGCCTTCTAAAGAGACGGCACAGAAGATTTATGATTTGACCGAGGATCTCAGGGTCGATCGTCCGCCGTTAGAAGAACTGATTGAAGAAGTGGTGAAAGCCACCGATAAAAATCGCGCGCAGCAGGCATTGCAAGAACGCGCACGATTGCTCAAGAAGCAGGCGGAGCGGCTGCAGCAGTTAGCACAGTCGATTCATGAACGCGCAGTTCGCGATGACCTGAAGAAATTGTTTACAGAAAAAAATGAGGCGAAGATTGATTTACTGTCCGCTGCTTTGCTGGTTGCCCGGCTGGATAATTCTGAAGTCGAGTTGAAATCGTATCTCAGTCAGGTCGCAGGTATGGTCAATGAGATACAGAAAACGTTGCCGCCCGAAGCGACGCCACAGGTGAAGCTTGATGCGTTAAATCAATATCTGTTCCGTGAAACCGGTTTTCATGGCAGTCGAACCAATTATTACAGCCGTTCCAACAGCTATATTAATGAGACGATTGAAGACCGCGAAGGGCTGCCGATTACTTTGGCCATTCTCTATATGGAGATGGGGCGTCGATTAGGATTGGATATCGAGGGGGTGGGCCTGCCCGGTCATTTTGTGGTGCGGGTCAATTCGACAGATGAGAAAGGCCAGTTGATTGATGTATTCGAAGGCGGCGAAACTCTGAGTGATGAGGCCGCCCGAGCCATCATTCTGTCTGCGAACGGTGGTCAGGTGGATGAAGAGTTTTTAAAAGCGCAGCCGAAAAAAGAAATCATCAAACGAATGCTGCGCAATCTGTTAAATCTTGCGCGGGATGGTGAAGACGTTCAATCAATGTTACGGTATATCGAAACCATGATTGCCATTGATGAGGATCTGCTGCAGGAACGCTGGTTGCGCGCTGTACTTCGTTATCAAACCGGTCGCATCATGGAAGCCATTGTCGACGCGGATTACCTGTTGGATAAATCACCCGAAGGATTTGACTTACGCCGCATTCAGGAGTTCCGGAGTTACCTGGAGACGGTTAAAAAGCCTGAGTAAACGGATTCGTTTGGGTTCCATAGAGAGCGGAGTTGTCATATGAGTTTGTTGAAGCATTCCCTAAAATTCTCGATTTTAGTCGTGTATATCGCAGTGATGGCGGGCGCGCATCCGTATGCGGCGCCGGGAGTCACCAGCCTGACTAATCCCAAAGTGAAATACCGGCTGACTGATCAACATACCGCGATTTTGAAACGTGGCGATATCACTGCGGTGATCGTAGACAATGCGGCCGTTGATACGAAAGAACTTCCCAGGCACCGTGCAGGCTACAACGGATTGGCGTCCTTAAAGTATAAAGGTCAAAAGGATAATTTGTTTGTTCCCACGATTGCAGGGCTGAATTTTGAGCACATCCATGATGGGACAGCAGTGCTCAAAGAGAAATTCGAGCCGCGAAAATATCCAATGCAATTACGGATTATTTCTGATGACACAGTCGAGCTGTACCAGCCACCGACTCAGAACTGGAAACTGGAAAGCTGCGGACGCTATCAGATGCTGGAAGACGGGACGATTGAATATACGTTTGAATGTATTCCGCATGCTGATTTGTTTAAGCATGGTTATATTGGTTTATTCTGGGCCAGTTATATGCAGGCACCTGAAGATCGCCGCATTTATTTTTACGGAAAATCGAAAACGCAGTTACAACAGGCGGAATCTCTCATCGTCGCCCGAACACCTTCACATGGGGTCGAGAGCACTCATCCACCAGAAAACGCCACGTTTTTTCCTGAGATTTCGGCTGGTTTTCCGCTGAGTTTAGTCAATCATCCTTCTGCGTATGTTTATTCTCAGCCGTGGTACTATGGTATTCGTGGGAATTATTCCTATACTCAGATTTTTCGGAAACGTGATCAAATCTGGTTTGCGCAATCTCCTACCGGAGGCGGGAATCAGAACCCGGCCTGGGATTTTCAATGGTTTATTCATGACTATAAAGTAGGCGAGGCTTACGGGTTTATCATGCGGGCGCAGTATGCTCCCTGGTCAGATCACTCCCAGTTACAAAACTCTGTTCAAAAACATTTATCTGCCTTGGCGCAAGAGTAATTTTGTTATGTGAAACACTGGTTTGTCTGCTTTCAGGATGGAAGGCGGGTTTGTCCAGTCCGGGCATGGATTGAATTTAAGATGAGAAAAATTGGCTCGTTCCCCTCGGAGCAGCAAGCAAAGCGTTTTGTGGATTATATGCTCATTCAGGGAATCGATATCAACGTCGAGCCAGCCTCTGATCAGTGGACTGTCTGGGTTTATGACGAAGATCAGGTCGAACAATCCAAATCGGAATTGAACGAGTTCTTAAAGAATCCTGAGGCTGAAAAGTATCAAGGGGTTACACACAAGGCGGCTGGGATTCGCGAAGAGAGAATCAAAAAAGCAGTCGCAGGAGCCAAAAAGCAGGTCAATGTGCGTGAGACCTGGAATCAGCCTTTTACCAGCCGCTGCCCGGTGACTTCACTTTTGATTGGTATCAGTATCGTCGTTTTTCTCTTCATGCAATCAGATGAGTACAATTTGAAGGCGCGAGAAGCGTTGAGTATTTGTACCTTTCAGATTTCAGGCAATATGATGAGTTATGACACACGGTTAGTTGAAGTGCGAGGCGGCGAAGTCTGGCGGCTGGTGACGCCGATATTCATCCATTTCTCCATCTTTCATATTCTGTTCAACTGTATGATGGCCTATCAATTAGGCGGTGCAATTGAGATGAATCGTGGCAGTACGCGCCTGGCGCTATTGGTATTACTGACGGCGGTGCCTTCCAATCTGGCTCAGTTTTATTGGGGGGGGACGGATTTTTCGATGGGCGGACCGGGTTTTGGAGGCTTGTCGGGAGTCGTGTATGGCATGTTTGGTTATATGTGGATGAAAAGCAAGTTCGATCCACAGTCTCATTTTTACGTACCGCCTAATATGGTGTATATTCTCATCGGGTGGTTTTTTCTGTGCATGACGGGCATGGTCGGGCCGATTGCGAATATGGCGCATGGATTTGGGCTGGGGACCGGCATGGCACTCGGTGTTGGCTCTTCCTATTTAAGACAAGCTGGTAAATCGAAGTGAACTCAGCGATTTCTGATAGTCAATGATTGTTGACGTTTAGGGAATCGCCTATAATTTCGGCAGTGGTAGTGAAATACTATTGAGTTACGGACAATCAATATTGCTTACCCTCTCAACTGGAGCGAGATTTCGGATGATGAAACGACAAAAATGGAGTTTAATTGCAGGGGTATTAATTGTAATGAGCTTTGCTTCCAACACCTCTCTTTCGGCAGCCGGAGCTCCTGCTCCTCCTGAAAAAATACGGACAGTAGAAGGCATTACCGAGTATTCACTGGAAAACGGCATGAAAGTGCTGCTGTTTCCTGATGCTTCGAGCCCCAAAGTGACCGTGAATCTGACGTTGCTGGTTGGTTCCCGCCATGAAGGTTATGGCGAGACCGGCATGGCACACCTGCTTGAGCATATGTTGTTCAAGGGGACTCCTACTCATAAAAACATCCCCAAAGAATTACAGGCGCGTGGCGCTCAATTCAACGGGACGACCTGGTATGACCGTACGAATTATTACGAAACCTTGCCGGCCAATGAAGACAATCTGGAATTCGCTCTGAAGATGGAATCAGATCGCATGATGAACAGCTATGTCAAAGCCGAAGATCTGGCTTCAGAAATGACGGTCGTGCGAAACGAATTCGAACGAGGCGAAAACAGTCCTTCACGGATGCTGATGCAAAAAGTGATGTCATCGGCTTTTGAATGGCATAATTACGGAAAATCCACGATTGGTAACCGGGCTGATATCGAACGCGTTCCCATCGATCGCTTAAAAGGTTTTTACAAAAAATATTACCAGCCGGATAACGCGGTCCTGATTGTGGCAGGCAAGTTTGATCAGGCTGAAGCGTTGACACTGGTCAATAAGTATTTTGGTACGATTCCACGACCAGAGCGAAAGTTAGACGCGACCTATACCGAAGAGCCTCCACAAGAGGGAGAACGGTTTGTGAAGTTGCGTCGCATTGGCGAAGTGCCTGTTGTGGGCGTGGCATATCATATTCCTGCTGCCGCACATAAAGACATGGTTGCCCTTGATGTCCTGGAATCGGCACTGACTAATGATCCTTCCGGGGTCCTTTATCAGGCATTAGTCAAGACTAAGAAGGCTTCCAGTGTTTCGGGATCGATCTTTGCACTGCACGATCCAGGAGTCTTGCGATTGATGGTCGAAGTCGTCAAAGGCAATGATCCACAGGTGATTCTGGGGATTATGTTTGACACACTGCAGACTGTGATTGAGGACGGAATTTCCGCGGAAAATGTGAGTCGTGCGAAAGAGAAGTTGTTAAAACAATACGAGCAGGCAGAGAATAACAGCTCGCGTCTGGCAGTGGAACTTTCCGAATGGGTGGCGATGGGAGACTGGCGGCTTCGCTTTCTCTATCGGGATGCGCTCGAAAAAGTCACTCCCGAAGATGTCAAACGCGTGGCTGACCTGTACCTGAAAGAAAATAATCGGACAGTGGGGATCTTCGTTCCCGTTGAGAAAAGTCAGAAAGTAACGATTCCACAGGTCGATGATATCGCCAAAATGATTGGCGACTATCAAGGACGTGAATCCGTAGCGAAGGGAGAAGACTTTGATGTTTCTCCAGAAAATATCGATAAACGGACAACGGTTAAGACATTAGCCTCTGGTGTGAAAGTTGCGTTACTTCCCAAGAAGACGCGCGGGGAAGAAGTCATTTTGAAGATGAAGCTGCGGTATGGCAATCTGGAAAACCTGCAAGGTAAACGGACCGCCTGCGAATTTCTGCCTGTTGTAATGAAGCGCGGAACAAAAAGTAAAACCCGACAGGAAATCGAGGACGAACTCAATAAGCTGCGTGCCCAGTTGAGTGTGTCCGGTAATCCCGGTGAGTTAAATGTTTCGATCAAAACTCGCAGTGAAAGTCTCGGGAAAGTATTGGACATTCTGAAGCAGATTCTCCGTGAGCCGACTCTGCCTGCCGCGGAACTGGAAGTCCTGAAAACTCAGCAGGTTGCGATGCTGGAGAAACAGAAAACAGACCCGCAGTCACGGGCGATTCTTGCGGTACGCCGCCAACTCAGGCCGTACGGGCAGGAAGATCCGCGTTACGTTCCAGACATTGATCAGGAGATCGAACGCATCAAGGCATTGTCTCAAAGCGACCTTCAATCACTTTATGAGAATTATATCGGCGCTTCGGCAGGGGAAATCGCTGTTGTCGGTGATTTTTCTGAAGAGGATGTGTTGGCGCAATTAAATTCGACACTCGAAAACTGGGAGTCGAAAGCCGCCTATCATCATATTCCCGCAGAAGCACATTCGATTCCAGGGAGTCTCACGGAGATCATGATTCCTGATAAAGCGAATGCCTTCTATTTTGCCGGTTTAACATTTCCGATGAATAGCACTTCACCCGATTATCCCGATATCATCATCGCCGGTTCGGTACTGGGATCGAGTGGACTCTCTTCACGGCTGGGTGACCGTGTACGACAGAAAGAGGGACTGGCGTATGGAGTGGGGGCATTCATTCATGCCGATCCGATTGACAAGCGAGGCTCCATTTCGATTTATGCCAGTTGTAATCCTGACAATATGCAAAAGGTGGAAACCGCAATTAAAGAAGAACTGGCGCTCCTGATTTCTAAGGGAATCACCAAAGAGGAATTGGCCAACGCCCAAAAAGGGTATCTGGAACAGCAGGAAGTCTCCCGCACCAGCGATGCTTCGTTAGCTTCGACTCTGTCGACGAATTTATTTGCTGATCGGAATATGAGCTACTATTCTGAAATGGAGCAGAAAATCAATGCAGTGACTGCAGAGGCAGCACAGCAGGCGTTTGGGAAATTTATCAATCCTGAGAATCTGGTAATTGTCATTTCCGGCAGCCTGAAGGATTAAGATTGTTTCTTGAGTTCTCAATAATGGAGTACAGAAAGTTCGGTTCCTCATAACGGCCTGAAGACGAGCATTCGATGACAAAAAAGAGACGGATTCTTTTTGCGATTGGAAGCTTGGGAGGCGGAGGAGCCGAACGTGTGCTGCTGGATCAGTTGGCGAGATTAAATCGCGAGAAGTTTACGCCGCTGTTATATCTTGTTTCGCAGACTGGTTCCCTGCTGGCAGAACTTCCCGAGGATGTGCCGGTTTTTGCATTTGACTTGCGGAATACGGCACCGCGCTGGAATTGGCCCGGCCGAATTCATCGACAACTTGTCAATGATATGGCATGCGTCATTCGGGAGCAGCAGGTTGATCTTGTGTTTGATCACACCTTTCACATGACACTGATTGCAGGTCCTGCAACGAGTCAAACCAATACCCGAAGAATCTCCTTAATTGTTTGTGATCCGGAACAGGATCTGACAAACAGTGAGAGCCGTTTTTTATTCTTCAAGAGACGACTATTGAAGAAGTCGTATCAGACGGCGGATTCCGTCATTGCCGTTTCTGAAGGAGTACGAACAGCGGCAATTGATTTCTACGATCTGAATCCGCCGTTAGTCCACACGATCTATAACCCGATTCATCTCGAACGGATTGACGGCTTGTACAACCAGGGTGAACTGCAACTGGCTCCAGGGAAGTTTCATATCGTTAGCTGTGGACGGCTGCATCCGCAAAAAGGATTTTCCTGTTTGATCGAGGCGGCGGAAACGCTGGTATATGATCAGGGGCTGACCGAATTGAGATTTCATATTTTAGGTGAAGGTCCCCGTCGTCAGGAGCTGGAGCAACTGATTCAAGAGAAACGTTTAAGTGATTATGTCTTTCTGGAAGGCTTTCAGACTAATCCTTTTCAATATTATCGTGAAGCACAGCTGTTTTGCCTGCCTTCACTGTATGAAGGATTTGGCTTAGTGCTGGCAGAAGCGATGGCCTGTCGGATTCCTGTTCTCTCGACGGATTGTCCCAGCGGTCCAGCTGAGATACTTAAGGACGGCGAATTTGGTCGCCTGGTTCCACCGGGAAACGTGGAGGCGCTAGCCGAACACATATCTGACGCGGTCGCTCATTATGAAGTCTGGCAGTCCCACGTGCCCGCTGCGCGAAAACGTGTGGAAGAGATGTTTGGTTCTGCTGCGGGGATGCAGCAGTGGGAAGCACTGTTCGAGCGTGTCAGAAGCTTGTGAATCGTAAGATCAATTGCGAACTGTTGTCTCAGCTCATATGAAGTGGAGCAGAACGAAAGTGACTCTCGAGCCGCAGCAATCGTTCACCTTTCGTTTCAGTTGATTGATTCTGATGTTGCAGATATGAACGATACTTGATTCTCAATCAAGAACTGGTTACCTTGGTTCTTCCTGTATCTGAGACTATTTTTTTATTCAATAGAGCCAATAAATATTGGTATAGCAAGAGTTTGCAATGACAGAAGAAGCAGCAAATTCACGAATTGAACAAGACCGCCAGATGATTCTCGATGCCAAGCAGCGGGGTACGGGCGCTAAGATTGCAGTCTACACCAAACTATCCGGGCCCGGGTGGTTGCAGAGTGCAATTACCTTAGGTGGCGGATCTTTGGCGGGCGGCTTATATCTTGGTATTCTCTCGGGTTACCACCTGATGTGGTTGCAGCCGCTGGCGATGATCATGGGCGTAATTATGCTCAGCGCGATTGGTTATGTTGCTTTATCGACGAAGGAACGTCCGTTCGCTTCGATCAATACTCATATCAACCCTGTCCTCGGCTGGGGTTGGGCGATCGCCACTTTGATGGCGAATTTGATCTGGTGTATGCCTCAATATGCATTAGGCACTGCTGCTCTTCAACAGAATCTGGCCCCTGAATTTTTTGCGGATAATGATACTGGAAAAATGTTGGCGGCAGCGGTTTTGTTTGTCATTTCAGGGACCGTCATCTGGTTTTACGATTCAGGCGGATGGGGGATCAAACTGTTTGAGGCCATCCTGAAAATTCTGGTCGGCATCGTCGTACTCTGTTTCTTCGGCGTGGTCTTAAAAATGAGCATCTCCACAAATGATCTGGATTGGGCAAAGATTCTCGCTGGCTATATTCCGAATTTCAGCCTGTTTACTAATCCCTCACCTGAGTTTGGAGACGCACTGTCGAAGGCGGGAGAATATGGCGAGTATTGGAAAAATCTGATTGTTGGTAATCAACAGAAAGTGATGATTACAGCAGCCGCGACTGCAGTCGGTATTAATATGACGTTTCTGCTGCCCTACTCCATGCGTGCCAAGGGGTGGGATCAGGATTTCCGCGGACTGGCAGCGTTTGACTTGTCAACCGGTTTGTTTATTCCCTTCCTGCTCGCGACGAGTTGTGTCGTGATTGCCTCTGCCTCTCAGTTTCATGCCAAGCCAGCCGCTGGTTTATTGGGTGAAAAAAATGCAGAAGGTCAGGTTGTGCAAGCAGACCCTGGTTTATTAGGTCAGTATCACAAATTATTAGATAACCGCATCAAATCTGAAGTGCCTGAAGCAACCTGGAAAGAGTTCCAACTGGAAGAGAATCAGTCTGCCTTGGAACAGAAACGAAAAGCGATTCCTTTACCAGAACGGACACTGGCCGCAATGCTGGTCAATCGGGATGCGTTCCAGTTGGCGTCTGCTTTGAAACCTCTGGCTGGTGCCACGGTCTCTCAACTGATCTTTGGTCTGGGAGTTGTATCGATGGCCATTTCGACGATTATCATTTTGATGCTGATCAATGGATTCGTCTTCTGTGAAATGTTAGGTGTTGAGCCACGGGGGACCTACCACCGTATCGGATGTTATATGCCTGCGATCACCGGGATGGTTGGTTCCTTTTTCTGGAAGGGAGAGGCCAAGGCCTGGTTAGCGGTGCCGACTTCCATGTTTGGAATGGTGTTACTGCCCATCGCGTATGCGACATTCTTCTTTATGATGAACTCTCCCCAAATTCTGGGAGACCGGATGCCTAAAGGCGGCAAACGCGTTGCCTGGAATCTTGCTATGGGAATTTCCACACTGTTGGCGACATTCGGTTGCATCTGGAGTATCAAGTCCAGTGCGTTCGCCACTTATGGATTTACTGCCCTGGGAGTGTTTATTGGTCTGGCACTCATTGTGCACTTTGTCAGGGTGCCTGGAGGAACTGACACTCCGAATGCTGAATAGGCTTCGGTCGGGAAGTTTTAGTTCGAATGAGTAAATCGCCGTTTCTATGTTTACTGTAATTGAATGCGATTATCTGCTTCCGAGTGGACTTTCTGACTGAAGAAGATCTTCGAAGGACGAATTCTCAGGCGTTGTGCCCAGTATCGCGCCAGAACGGCGAGTGTTCCCAGTCCGTATTTGACACAGCGTTTAAAATTAATACTGGATGCTTCCGGAAAGTAACGAACAGGTACGGGAATATCACCAACACGGAAATTAAAGTAGACTGTTTGGGCTAAAAACTGGCTGTCAAATACAAAGTCATTTGAGTTTTGTTCAAAGGGAATGGTTTCCAGAACTTCTCTGCGATAGGCGCGAAATCCACTATGGAAATCTCCCAGGTTTTGGCCTAAGGCAATATTTTCAGTAATTGTCAAAAGACGATTGGCCAGATATTTCCAGGCGGGCATCCCTCCTTCAAGTGCTTCCTGGCGTGTGCGAATCCTCGATCCCATCACCACATCGCAAATTCCCAGTTTTAGCAATTGAATCGCAATTCCTACGACTCGACTGTCATATTGGTAATCGGGGTGCAGCATCACCACGTATTCTGCACCGCGATCCAGTGCGTATTGATAGCAGGTTTTCTGGTTACCACCGTAACCGCGGTTCTCTTTGTGTTTGATGACTGTTAAGCCATGGCTCAGAGCGAGTTCGACCGTATTGTCCGTGCTGCCATCATCGACGAGAATGATTTCGTCAGCCACGCCGACTGGGAGATCAGTCAGTGTTTGATCCAGGGTTGAGGCTGCGTTATAAGCCGGCATCACCACAATGGTTTTACCGGTTGCGCAACCAGCGCGTTCGATTTCTTCCAGTAATGGTTCCAGGTTTCGAAACTGTGACATCATTTCTGCACTGTCAGGTGCGAACACGGGGTCAGCCAGCTTTTGTTCCGAACCAGATAACGAAATGGATTGCAGCACGTCAGTCTCCGGGAAATATCAGTTGTTGATTCGCTTTGTGGTAATTCTGCATACAGCCTGAGGGTAGCCTAGCTTACAGAACGAAATGGCGAATCATGAGATTCAGGAAGGAGCTTGCGGAAGCCAGGTCTCGATTCATTGCGATTCTGATTAAAACGATTAGAGCGATCATCAGATTTGCATCTGCGAATGATGTTTCAATTAATCATCGTTTCCCCCGAAACATCTGCAGAGATCCGGTCAGGACCTATGTTAAAGGTAAACAGGGACATTCTCCGTTCATCCCTGCAGTAAAAGGGAAAACGTCTATGCTAAATCAAAATCAACAAGAGCCTCCCTGGCAATTATTCCAGGCCATCAAAAGCCAGCTGGTTCCGATTCTTTCGTTAGGATTGATCGTGCTGATCAGTTTTGGGATTGCAGTCAGTTTTGATTTTGTTAACTGGGATGATCCCTGGTATGTCATTCATAATCCCTTGGTGAAGAGTTGGCATCCTGATAATTTACAAAAGATCACAACTCAGGTTGTAACACGAAATTATGCGCCCTTAACAATCTTTTCATTTCTGGTGGATCATAGTCTCTTCGGTCAATGGGCCGGCGGATATCATCTTACGAATATTCTGCTGCATCTGCTTAATACGGTACTTGTCTTTTTATTAGTCACTCGATTTACTAAAAATCGTCTCGTTGGCTGGGCAACTGCTGCCGTATTTGCAATTCACCCGGTCCAGGTAGAAACGGTCGTCTGGATATCTTCCCGAAAAGGATTATTGTCCAGCACATTTATTCTCGCTTCACTCTGGTATTGGCTCCGCAAAGAGCGAACCCTGGAACAGAATACCTGTGGGTTTCTCTTCTTTATCTGTGCTTTGCTATCAAAAGCGCTGGCCGTTGTGGTACCTGCGATTGTATTTTGTTTTGATTTCTGGGTGGCAAAAATACCCTTTAGGGAAGCAGTGAAACGGCAGATTTTTCCAGGATGCTGTGCGGTTTTACTGCTGTTGATTACGATGTTGGCGCAGACGAGTGAGCTGGGAGGCGTGCGTGATCACTTCGGGATGAGTAAAGTGGAGATACTCTCTGTCGATACCGTGATTATGTCAAAATATGTCCAAATGTTATTGTGGCCCGAGGCACGATCTGTGCTCTATGACCCACCGACATCGGGCATTACTTTGAAAATATTGATTTCGCTTTTCTGCTGGCTGGTTGCGGCTGTGTTGTTCGTTCGGATGGGCAAACGGCAACCGTTGATTTTGTTTGCCGGCGCCACTTTTCTGCTACTCTTGATACCCGTTCTCAATTTATTTCCCATCACGACGTTGATGAATGATCGCTATTTATATCTCCCTTGTATTCCCTTCTTCGCGCTTGTGTTTAGTGCTTGTGTGCACGTGTTGGAATCAATGCGGCAGCAAGTTCTTGTACCTGTTCTAAAGGGAAAACACTGCTCCGGATACCTGGTTCCTGCGATATTTGGAGTGCTGGTCTTGGCGTTGCTGACCAGGTATAGCCTGCTGACAGAACGATATCTGTTCGTTTGGAAAGATGGTCTTGCTTTATGGCAGTACACATCGCAGCAAGTCCCCCAGCTACCTGTTGTGCAGATTCAATTGGCTAACAGTTATCATAGCCAGGGAGACCATGCGCGGGCTATCGCGATCATCAAACAGGCACTGCAGAATACAAGCCCTGATGAACTCGACCGGCAGAGAATGGAACAGAAAATTCAGGAGTGGGAGCGCCTTAAATAATAGGGCTGCAAACATAATTCCCCTGTTCGATCGTCTGAAATCGCAAAATTTCTCGCGGTGTCGTCTGCTGGAATTCCTCACAACAGGAAACAGGAGATAGCTTGTTTGCGAGAATTGAGAAATTTAAGCAAAAAACCTTCTGTTGTCTTTCGTCATCATAAATCTAATTCTCTGGTGGCATGGGATTTAGAGATACTTGAATGTTTCTTTTAAAGGACCTTCGCTTTTTCTCTAAAAAACTTTTATGTATCTACTTGACTGTCTTAACCCGTGACCTACTTTTGTGTGTAAACACTTTGGTCTGTCAAACAGCAGATCAAAAAGTGAGAACAAGTTGATAAACATGATTTTGGAAATGTGATTCCGAAGTTATGTGATTTTAAAAGGTCCAATACAATTTCTGCAGTTCAGAAATGAATGCAGAGTTTTTGCTCTTCTGAAGAGGGGGCATATTGGGTGCTTCATTTGAGGATGTAACTCAAAGAAGCAATTGTTTCGGGTGAGCTGCGAGAAGATGAGGACACTTTGTGTTACATCTCTCATGGCTTGGTTGTTTTGTGTTGATACATGTGGTTCATGAATCGACTCCAATTGGAAAGAAAGAGAGCAACAATGAAGAATCTTACAAAGAGCATCAAGAACTTCCTGGTTTCAGAAGATGGTCCAACAGCTGTTGAATATGCTGTGATGCTTGCTCTGATCGTGATTGTTTGTTTGACTGCCATTCAGGCTGTCGGAACAAACGCAAATGCGAAGTTCGAAGCTGTTCGTGATGCGTTGACCTAATAGAGGTTAGCTGCATTGCAACGCAATTGCGAGTAAATCGCTCAGTCGAACTTTTCGGCTGAGCGTTTTCTTGCGTATCAGGTTCTTAAATATCAGTTTGAAGTATTTCTATCCAGTTATCTTTATCCGAAGCGGTTTTGTTATCGTTTTAAATTCCAAGGAGAAAGCAGTATGTTTCCTTACTGCATTGATGCCCAAGCGGGAGCGGTTTTAGAGCTAATCATGCTGATCGTTCCGGTCATTGTCTGGTTTATGTCACTTTTAACATGTAGCCGCTGCTAGTCTGTCTGAATCAGACGACAGCAGAATGACAGGCAGTCCAATATGCTAAAATTGGGTTGTTAGAAAACAGCAGAATTTTACAAGATATTCCCTTCTCTGCTCTGCTTGTGACCTAAGCTGAATAATAAGAATACAAAGTTCAATGATTCAGAACTGTTCGTTATGGTTCTTTCGCGAAAAAGAATCCGTTCTGAATTGTGTCTCAATAAAATAAGAAATATCCCCTACGAAATGCAATAAAAGCATTTCAGCAAGATTCAATAAGAAAGGCCATATTGATGGATTGGCAACAGTTACTTCTGGAGAATTGGCATGTAAAGTTTGTTTCCATCGTCTTGATTTATGCCGCTTACATTGATGGAAAAGAACTGCGGGTTCCTAATTGGATCACATACCCAATGGTACTTTCCGGTCTAGTCTATATGACCTGGACAGGAGGCCTTGCTGGTCTGGGTTGGGGACTGTTAGGTATGGTTGTGGGACTGGCAACACTACTCCCCTTGTATAGCGTTGGCGGTATGGGAGCCGGTGATGTCAAGCTGATGGCAGGCATTGGCGCCTGGCTGGGCGTGAAAATTACCTTCTATGCTTTTTGTGTAACGACGATTGTCGGAGCAATCATGGCGATCGGCATGGTGTTATACCGTAAGAAATTTTACACACATTTGGGGCAGGCCATTATGATTCTTGATGAATGGCGGTCTGTCAAAAATCCACGGGAGTTATCGCGAATTGCAAAAGAGCGAAAACCAACGATGTATCTCCTGCCTTATGGGATTCCCATTTGCATTGGTTCAATCGCTTACTTCCTCTATGCCGGCTTACTGTAAGCCGTCAGTGGAAATGATTCCTGAGTGTTAAAATGGGTGCAATACACTGTGTGCGAACAACGGGTTGTGATCTTCAAATACGGTGTTACAACCAGAATTATTATTCCAAACGATAAAATCGTTATAAATTGAAGCAAGTGCTCTCGAAGTGCCGATGTTGACTATGATAACAGAGTTTTCGTTCTGTTAGCCTGTGAATTCAGACTGAAATCAGGTCGACGCTTCGGAAAACAGATACTGACTCAGAAATGAAATCAGTCTGTTTTCGATTTTGAGAGTCGCTTGTTTGTGTCTCTTTGACAGGTGACAGTTATGAAAGTCAAGTCGTTAATGATGTTGGTTGTCGCAGTCGGTTGTGGACTGGTTGCGATGTTGGGTGTGAGACAAGTGCTCAATAAAGGTGACAAGAAGGAAGAGGTCAAAACAGCAAATGTCTTGGTGACAATTGCTGAGATTGCTCCCGGAACTCCTTTGAATGAGTCCAATGTCAAATTCAAGTCATGGGCGATTGATCAGATACCAGAAGGTTCTGTTACAAAACTGGAAGAGTATAAAGATCGTTCTATTAAAACCCGGGCTGTTCCTGGCGAAATCGTGATGAAAGCGAAGCTCAGTGAACAAGGGGTACGTGGGGCGTCAGTAGAAATTCCAGATGGTAAACGAGTCTTTACGACTTCGGTAGATATGACCAAAACACACAGTGGTTTAATTCTTCCGGGGGACTTTGTTGATGTTTATGTTACGTTTACATCGCGTAAACCACAGGGAGGCATGTCGACGATCACAAAAGTTATCTTGGAAAGAGTGAAAATCTTTGCCACGGATAATCTGACTGATGCTGGAGGCACAGACAGTAATCAGGTGAAATCAAAGAATATTTCCTTGTTACTCGATCCAAGAGAAGGAGCCATTCTAAAACTTGCTGAGAATAAAGGAGAAGTTCATCTAGCATTGAGGGCTGCCTCGGATGACACGGATACCGAAGATGTTCAGATTAACGATGATGAATTGGCTGAAGTGTTTTCGATTGATGGAAGCGAGTATCTGGATGATAAAGGTAAAGGCGATGTGAAGGAGGAAGGTTCTCAAAAGCTGGTTGAAAAAAATAAGAAGGAAACCTCGGCCAAAGAGTTTCTGGATGAAGAACAGCAGCCTCAGCAGATGACATCTGTGGGAGCAGAAGTTGAAACAGAATTAGAAGAAGCCAAGAAGATGTGGCAGATTGAGATATTTTCCGGAGAAGAAAAGATTGTTCAGGAAGTAGAACTTCTGGAAGACGACCTGGAAGATCAGAAAGCGGCGTTAAAAGATTTGTGGGAAGTGTTTACCGACAAGCAAAAAGAGAAGATCAACTGATCATGCCCTGCTCTTTTACCGGATGCAGAAATGATTGGTGGGCCAGATAAAATATTCCGATCAGGAATGGGATTGTGTTGTTTTTTGAGTGATTTGAAGTTTGGGTTTTACCCTGTTTTAGATGACTTAACAGTTTAAAAAGTAAGGGGCAAGGATGCTGGCCTTAAAAAAACGCTTAAGAATGAATCGTCTTCCTTTGATTGTGGCATTGGTGTGTAGTTTCATCGATGTGCAAGTATATTCACAGGAAGAACTGCCTGCTCCTCGAGGAGCAAGCGAGCCCCTCGTTCAGGTGACCTCTGAAAATATGAAGCTGGAGATTATTGAAAAGTTCTCCAAAATTCTTAAGTTTCCCGGTAAAATCAAACGCGTTGATGGTTTCGATTCGACTGTGTTGGAGATCAAGGCGCTCACGCCAAACGAGATCAGAGTTCATGCCCTGGTTCCAGGTGTGACGACGATGGTGATCACGGATGAAGACGCAAAAGTCTTTACTGTTGAGACTTTCGTAAGTGGTGATGCCCGACATTTGCAGGCGTACCTTCGCGAGCTGTTTCCCCGCTCTTCCGTCAATGCGATTAAAGTACAGGACTCTGTTGTATTACGAGGCTGGGTGACCGAGCCGGAAGCGATTACCGAAATGGTTGAAATTGCTGAGCAATTCTTCCCCAACGGTGTGTTGAATCAAATGAAATTAGCTGGCGTGCAGCAGGTTCTGCTGAAAGTCAAAATTATGGAAGTCCAGCGGTCCAAAATACGAGAGTTGGGCGTGAACTGGTTGTTTCTGAATCAATCCTCCTACATCTACAGTACGCCGGGGACTCTGGTTCCTATCACAGGGATTATGGCTCCTTTTGGTGGCCCCCCTGCACTAACTGCATCCCAGAACCTAATTAGTGGGACATCGCTGGGGTTTGGTCTGATGGATAGCTCGAATATATTTCAAGCATTTATTGAAGCATTAAAGAAAGAAGCTTTGCTCAAAATATTGGCAGAACCAGAATTGGTAACCACTAGCGGGCGACCAGCGAACTTGCTTTCCGGTGGTGAATTCCCGATTCTCGTGCCACAAAGTTTGGGAACTGTTACGATTGAATGGCGTGAGTTTGGTGTCAGAATGGAAGCCGTCCCGATTGTTCTCGGGAATGGTCGTTTACGGTTGGAAGTGCAGCCTGAAGTGAGTGAAAGAGACTTTTCAAATGCAGTCCAGGTTGCAGGGACAACGGTTCCCGGTTTAACGGTACGCCGTGCCAATACCGCCGTCGAAATGAATTTTGGGGAAACGATGGTGATTGCCGGGTTGATTTCCAGCCGCAAAACCGCTGAGACCTCCAAGACCCCTTTCCTGGGAGAGTTGCCTGTCATCGGAGCCGCCTTCCGTCGAGTCAGATATACTGAAGGAGAAACAGAACTGGTCATCATGGTGACACCAGAATTGGTATCTCCACTGAAGTCGGGGCAGGTGCCGCCCGGAGGACCTGGTCTGTTTACAGCGACGCCTACGGATAAAGAACTGTATATGGATGGTGTGCTTGAAGTCCCCAGTTATGGTAGTGATTGCCCTGAGTGCAGATACTCAATTCCAGGTCCGATCAGTCCGGAATCAATGATGCATTCCGAGAATATTTTACCCCCTACTTCTGCTTCGCAAATACCGCCAGCACCAGCAGTACCAACGATTCTTTCTGAACTGATTAAGAAACCCTCTTTATCACCTGAAAATGTGAAGAGATTGGAGGAACAGCAAAAACTGAAGCAAGCTGCTCCCAAATCATCTGCCGGATCAAAGGTGCCAGGTCTGAACAGTCCGACATCTAGCCAATGGAAGACAAAACAAAAGCGACCAAGTATTTCAAGTACTAAGGAGCAGATAAAAAGTTCCAGTAGTCTGAGTAGCCCGCCCGCAAAGGATCGTCCAGGTTTGATTGGTCCGGGGGGATAGGACAATATTAAAAAGACGCATTATCGAATGTGATCATAGTAAAAAATTAATAGCGAATATTTAACCTTAAGAATAAGCGATCATCTAATGAGTGGAGTAGTTCGATTATCAATCATCGATCCAAATGAAACAACACGCAATGAGCTGAAAAACATGCTGATTGGTGTTGATATGGTTTGGCTTGAAGCAGAATGTAGTCGCTACGAATTCTTTACCGATGTTGTCTCACAGACGCAGCCTGACATTGCCTTGATTTCTCTGGATGGAAATCCGGAAATGGCATTAAATCTGATTGCCCAAGTCACTCGGGATTTACCATCTTGTAGTGTCATTGTCGTGAGTAGCTCGCAGGAAGGCAGCCTGATTTTAAAGGCGATGCGAAATGGAGCCAAAGAATTTCTGGGTTATCCTTTAGTATTGGAAGATTTCCTGTCAGCCTTGAATCGTATTCAGATGGCAACAGGTAAATCAGATGGCGAGCATAGTGCGCCTCGATCAAGTCAGGTGATTACAGTTGCTGGTGTCAGTGGAGGTGTCGGTTGTACTTCTCTGGCGATTAATTTAGCCTGCTGCCTGGCGAGTAACGAACGCAACAGTGTTGCAGTCATCGATCTTGATTTGGCATTAGGCGACACCGATGTCTGGTTGGATATTATTCCAGATTATACAATCCAGGATGTGGCAGAGAATATTTCGCGGTTAGATTATTCTTTATTAAAACGCTCATTGACCAAGCACAGTTGTGGAGCTTTTTTATTACCTCGGCCAGTCCAGATGGATATGTCGATGCAAATCACGACTGAAGTTTTGAGGCGAATTATCGCGCTGTTGCGAGCCACGTTTACCCATTTAGTGATTGATGTCAGTAAATCCTATAACAGTCTTGATCTGGCGGCGATGGAACTGTCTGATTCCGTTTTATTGACGGCACAGTTGGATTTGCCATGCCTGAGAAATGTCGTTCGTTTATCGCAGTTTTTTGACAGCAACGAATATATCTCGGATAAAATCAAAGTGGTCATGAATCGTCTGGGACTAGAAGATACGCAGATCAGTATTAGCAAAGCACTGGAAACAATCGGTCGTGATATTTTCTGCCAAATCCCCAATGATTATGCAACGATGGTTGAATCAAGAAATAACGGTGTCCCGCTTGTATTACAGGCTCCCAAGGCGAAATTAACCAGAACGATTATGGAACTGGCGGCCAGCGTTGGTGGTGAAACGGTTGCTGCCGAAGAAGACAGTGTATCGAAAAAGAAAAAAAGCCTGTTTGGTTTTCTGAACACTTCAAAATAGGAACCAGGCTACGTACGGAAGTCAGGCATCGAGGTCGAGATGCGTGCCGATCTCTCCTTCCGCATCTGGAATTCGTGCAGACAGATCTTCTTCCGGGGTTTGATCCTCAGATTCCGCGTCCTGTTCCTCTACTTCGTCATGGCCTAATGGTATGCGTCCATCAGCATCGCGATCACCTGACTTGTCGGCATCACCCACATCTTGCAACTGATGTTCGGTCATCGTTTTTTTATCGATGGCCATGTTTTGCTGAGCCGCTTCCGCTTTTTCCTTATCGGCACTTGCATCACTTCGTTGAGCGCCGGCAAAAGAACTCGCTAAATTAACTGCACCAGGGTTGATCGAACTCATAATGGCTGATCCTTCGATGGATTTTTATAAGCAATGAAGATCAGGCTGAACATCTGGAGAGGCGGATTCAAATATTTGCACTAAAGTAATTTTCAATGATGCGGGAAAAATGTCAAGAGGGATCTGGTTGAAATCGGATGTAAGGGGCCTTGGTGAAAATCGTTAGTGTTCTGCTTTCCAGGAATTGAACAATAAATGAGCCTGTCCCTGGTGATGGGGTTCGTGCCAGCACAAAATTTGCAATGCGGTTTGATTGGTCCACCCTCTTTCTGCGAGGCCTGCTGGGATCTGGCCTAATTCTGCTTCAGTAATGAGAGACATTGTTTCCAACAGGTTTTTTCGCGATTGGGCCAAAATTGTTCGTATAACATCCACAGACGGAATATTGTTGTCGGCTATACTTCCTTTTTGAAACTGTGCAAACCAGTCTGTTAAATCGGATGGGGTTTTTCTCAGGCGGTCTGTTGCAAATAGTTCTTCAGTGATGGCGACATGCATCAGTTGCCAGGCGATATGTGCCCTTTGCGGTCCAGGACGAAATGCCAGCGCACTGAGCGGATCGTTTAATTGACCTATTTCATCCAGCATTTTCAGAGTCATGTTTCTGTTAAATTCGAGGAGTTGACTGACCGTTGGGATATCGATGCTCATGATTTCCTGCTCACAATAAATCTGTAAATGTGTCCGACAGTTGTGAAATTCTTTGCTTGATTGTATATCTCACGGTCTACATCCTGAAAGTGCTTGGCTATAATATCGGGCAGTTGATCGAAATAATTAGTTAATTCGCCAAGAAATCGTACTCGACGCGTTACAAATTGGGTACTCGACGCGTTACAAATTGGTATGTATCTATCATCAGTTATATAAAAGGAACTGCCTGACATGGGAGTCTCGGCAGACAAGTACCAGCAAAGTCTGGATTATCTATTTGGTCGTCTCAATTACGAACGAATGGGGAGTACTAAGTACACCACCAAAGACTTTAAGTTGGGACGCATGCAGGAGCTGCTCTCCCTCCTGGGAGATCCTCAATCCAGCGTGGCCACAATTCATATTGCCGGTACAAAAGGCAAAGGCTCCACGGCAGCGATGACCGCTGAGATGCTGTCTGCTGCCGGATACCGAACGGGGTTGTTTACATCACCCCATGTAACAAAGTACGAAGAACGAATTCTGATTGATGGACACCAGATTGAACCTGAGCAACTGGTGGGGTTGGTAGCCGAACTCTCTCAGACTGTAGAACAAATGGATCTTCATCCCGGCAAGATGAGTCCTACGTTTTTCGAATTATCAACGGCATTGGCCTGGATGCATTTCAAACAGCAAAAGGTTGATTTTGCTGTGATGGAGGTGGGGCTGGGAGGCAGACTGGACTCGACCAATGTCTGCGAGCCGTCAGCGACAGTGATCACTAATATCAGCTACGATCATACAGCGCTGCTGGGTAATTCGATCGAGCAAATCACGCGTGAAAAAGCGGGGATTATCAAAGCGGGAATTCCCGTCATTAGCGGCGTCACACAGCCAGAAGCAATTGCGGTTCTGGAAAACGTGTGTGATGAGAAACAGGCACCCTTATACCTGTTGAACCGGGATTTATTCTGGGAACCAGTTGATAAGCGAACCCAGGAAACTCCTTTGGCTGGTGCAAGCCGTGTTCATGACGAAGCTCTGTTGCAGAAAATTCAGGTCAAGACACCCTGGTCTGTGATTGATGAGATGCCGGTTAATTTACTGGGGACACATCAAGCGACCAACGCCGCGTTGGCTGTGACGCTACTGGATTATCTTCGTGAGCAGGGGACGCAGTTGAAGAGTGAGCAGATGCGGAGGGGGATGGCTTGTTTGAAATGGCCTGCGCGAATAGAAGTTGTGCAGAAGAACCCCACTGTGATTATCGATACCGCACACAATGGTGCTTCTATCGATGCGCTCGTCAAAACACTCAATGAGTATTTTTTTCAACAAAATCGCTTATTGATCTTTGCTGCGACACGCGATAAAGACGTGCGAGAAATGCTGGAATCTTTATTGCCCCATTTTTCGACCGTGATCCTGACTCAGTATTTATCAAATCCGCGTCGTGTTCCCGTGAATGAATTATTTGAGTTAACCCAGTCAATTCAACAGGAAGCAGGAAATCGTTCGGATGTGATTACTACTTCCAGCCCTGCCGACGCCTGGCTACGGGCAAAAGAATATTCTACATCTGAAACTTTAATCTGCGTGACGGGTTCCTTTTTCATTGCTGCTGAAATGCGAGATTTGTTTTTAGGAACAACGGACGGAGTCTTGGTCTCGGAACCCTGCTAACCTGTGTCCAGGTTTATTGTAGCGCGTTGCCGTTTATGAGAGATGCCCCGCTCTCTTTTGATCTCGCGAGTCTATTTTCTTGCAAATAGTACTGTAGCCACGATGCACTTCCCAGGGTTTGTGACCACCATTTGTGATCGGGGTTTACAACAGGAAAGCGTCTGGTCAGATCAAAGTGGTCAAAATACATTGAGTGGAGAAAGCAGGACCGAAATTGATCAAATTATAAAAAAGAGGAAGAGTAGTCGAAACCACCCTTCCCCTTTGATTTGTGAATATGATCTTTACGCTATGGCCCCAGTAAGCTGATGGGGTTTTTTTTGCGTTTCTTTTTCTTACCCTTTTTCGGTGGACCAAGCGACTCTTCCATACCATAAAGTTCAGCAGAACCCATTCCTTCAAAACCATCAAGGCCACCAGCCGGCGCGGCGGTTCTTGCTTCTGCTGCTTCTTTCACCCAGGTAAGGCTATTACGCTCCCGTTCAAACTTTGATTTGGCATAGTCATAAGTTTCAGATGCAGCGGGAGGCAGTGATTGTTTGAGATTACCAAAACTGTCAACAATAATCGCTTCTGCATCAACGGGTAAATGACCTCGCGTTTTTGTTGGTAGATTTAAGTCAGGGTGATCATCCAGTCGGATCGAAGGTGACGGGATGGCATCGACTAGATAATTTTGAGTGTCAAATTCGACAGTCGCTTTTGCATCGTATTCCTCTTTTGCGACATCGTAGAGTTCAGCAACTTGTTCGCCACCGATTTCTTCACCAATTGCCGTTTTGAGAATCGAGTGAATGGTCGTTCCCGTTTTGGGATACCACTGGTAGACTTCAAATTTTGCCGTTGTTCCGGCGATGCCGCGTGGCGGACGAACGCTTTGCAAGTAATAGAAGACATCCTGCTCGGCGGTCACAGCTGCTGTTTCATTACTCCAGGGAGTGGAGCGTGTTTCTCCTTCAGCAACCGCGGGTAAGACGACCTCTTCAATCGGACGCTGGTAGTTGGGATTACGAACAACGAGCCGAACCCGGTATTTGTAAGTTTCACCAGGAGTCAGATCGAAATCAAAGTAGCGAAACAAAAGTAGACGACCCGCGGCTGAGGCATTGTCCTTCAACTTTTTGATAAACTTCTTTTTGTCCAATGGTTCACCGGGATTCTGGCTACTCATTGAGTCAGCCATGCCCCTGTAAACTGATTCTGAGTCGTCAGGTTGCCCGCTGTACATGACCTCGCTGCGAATCTGACGCATGCCAAGTTGCAAATCGGAGAACCCTTTTTGTTTTTCTTTGAAAACTTTTTCGTTCGCGTGTGTTTTTTTATACTGGTTCAGGAATCGTTGATTCATTTCCAGTTCTTGTTCAATTTCTTCCTGACTGAGAGTGAAATTTTCTACACGCGGGTGTGTGGCGACCTTATACCAGAAGCCTGCAATACGACTGGGGAGTGGCATCGTAAAGACGCGGTCTGTAATTGTGGTATTCACGACTGGTGGGTCAAAGCCATCACTTTCTTTTAGGACTTCTTTTGAAGTTTCGATGTCTACCTTTTCCCAAGGCCCAGCCCAACGATCATTGCCAGAAACGGATCTTTTACGTTCCAGTTCAAAATCCAGAAACTCAAGGATTTTTCCGGTCTGCATATTTTGGATTGAAAAGGCATCACCCAATGAGCGTTCCAGCTTATCCTGCTGTGTGGCCAAATCAAAGACACCACGCACGGCGATGAATCTCAAGCCACGACCTTCACGTGCAGGGCCAGCCATGCCGCCGCCCCCCTCCATCATCATCATACCCTCTGCCATGCCGGCCGCCGCGTCAGCAGGCGAAAAACCAGGGTCATATGCGCCACCACCGGCCATCATTTCCGATTCACTAGACATGCCGCCGTCGATGCCACCAAATGTCAAACCCATACCGGGACCACCAGGGCCACCCATGCCAGCACCTCTGGCACCGGTTCTACGTTTGAATCCGTCATATTCTGGCTCATCGGGCTTGGCTTTTCCGCCTCCATCTGTTTTTGACTCCGCACCCTCGGTGCCGTCTTCCATTGCTATTTCAGGCGGTCGCGTCATCATGATAAATCGCCCATAATCGGCAACCAGATCCTCAAAAGGCAGCCATTCTACTTCTTTGGCTTTCTCTTTTTTGCGATGAATTGGCCAGGAGAGAGGAGTGGAAAATGTAAAACTGGAAACTCCAACTCCTTTATCAATCAGTTCTGTTACTTTTTCCCGCAAGTCATCTTCTTTCAGGAATTCTTTACGTTTCTCTTCCGGCCATTGGCTGTTTTTGACCTGCGTTTCTGCGGTCTCAACCTTTTGGATCAGCTCAGTGGGAGTACGTTTTTCTGTTGACCATCTTGAAGTAAAGATGGCAAATACTACAAATAATGCTATGAAACCCAGGACAATTTTTTCGCCATGATTTACAGCAAACTCTTTGTAGTTCATTCCTTTGAGGTTGGACATGAAATTCTTCACGGGACCTTCTCCGTTTAGTTAAAATTTTACTGTATCTGATCAAATTCAGTTTAAAGTAAGGATGTTTTATTTGTTTACGGCTTCCGCTGACTTTGGTTCAGTCTTCGGAGGCTGTGATTCGTCTGGTTTGGAATCCGCTGGTTGTTTGGGTTCAGCAGATTCCGCTGGTGCCTTGGGACTATCTCCCGTCGGTGCCGGCTCATTTTTCAAGGGTGGATCCGCAGCTGTTTTAGGCTGATCAGGGTTTGCCGGACTTTCTCCAGAAGCTGCCGCGGAATCAGGAGTTGCTGCTGCAGCATCAGAGGGTTGTGCAGCGGTATCTGGTACTGCTTGTTCCGGATTACTTCCTGTGGCTTCCTCTGTTTGAGCAACGATTTCTCCTTCAGGAGGTGTATAAGGCTTATACAGCGTCATCAGACCCGCAATGGAAACGACAGCCAGTTCAGGATCCATTAAAGCAGCGTCAAGCAGGCCTTTGTTTTCGAGGCCCAGCTGAGATCGTCCTGATCCGGTCGCCCCATCTGCTTCAAAGCCTGCACCGATACCAGAACGGCCAAACCCTGCTCCTCCCAGTTCCCGAGTTGAATTAAACCCAGATCCGCCTCTGTTTCCCCTGCCGCCTGCCATACCACCGACAGTGGCGATGGGGTTGAGATGATCATCGAACATATCTGCTCTTTGAACACGCACAATTTCTGCGGGCCAAGGCATGTTTGTCAATTCCGCCATCAGATGGGGTAATTTGGAAGATTGAATGACGGCTTTGATATAAAAGGCACGGGTTTTGTAGGGGAGCTCTTCTGCTTCGTCGTAGTACCTTTTGAGATTTTGTGTTGCACCACCGCCACTAAAACCACTGCCGCCAAGGCCTCCTCCAAGCATTCCTGAATCCTCTGCTCCCATATCACCTGAACCATCTGCACCACCTGCAGAGGCATCTGCATCGTTTCCAAAGATTTCTTTCAAATCGATATCGACATCGATATTCTGCATTCCATCCTGACCATTCCGCATCCCAGCTCGGCCACCTCCACCACTACCGAAGCCACCACCGCCTCCCATCATGCCTTCTTCCATTCCCCCCTCCATGCCTTCACCGCCTCCCGCGTTTCCGCCAGTATCCCCGACCGTTCCGCCGCGAAGCTGAAGTACGGAAATCTGCCGAACAGCAGACTCGCTGATGTTCGATGCCCCTTTGTTGACTCGGGCAATGGCCTCAAGGATTGAACTGACAAGCCAGACATCTTCCTGGGCATCCCACATTTCTTGCGAAGAGGGAGGCAGCGTTTTCCATTTATCAAGTGGGACATGGGGAAGTACATTCTCATTGATGTCCACGGTTCCCGTCCCGTCTCTTAAACTGAAAGGATTTGCCAGTTTGTGAGCGCGGAGAAGTTCAAATTCATAGGCACTACGATACAGGTTTCTGGGAACCCGCGAAATTTCACCTCGATAGGGGGTCTCTTTCATCAGGGGAGTAATATCCGGAGGCCATACGAATAAGCTCTTTTGTTTTTCCCACAAATATTTACGGGATTGCCCAATGTAATTATCTTTTTCCTGATTGATCTGTTTTAGCGCTGAGGACCATGTTTCATTGGGGGGATTGGGAGGCACTTGCGCGTCTGTAAACGCTTTATCGATTGCGGTTTTTCGTTCATCAATCTCTTTCGCAAGGCTACCTGTTGCCATACTCCAACCAATCATCGGTAATAGCAGGGCGATAAACAGAATGATCCAGAATTTATGAACAAGAATCGGTTTTAATTTGTCCATTGTTTTGTCCTCTGCTCTCCGAAGAGATTCGTTATCTCTTAAAATGTTTATTTACGTTGTCTGAGTTGCGTCGAATATGCCCTGGCAAAATTTAACGTCTGTCAGCCTGCTTCCGCAGTTTCAGCTTCTCCCTCACTTGATGGGGATTCGGGTTTCTTTTCCAGCCGCTCAAGTACGGGAATCGGCTTCCACACGAATTCCAGTATGAATTTGGTCTGATGAATCGACATCATTTTCGGTTCTTTTTCAACACGATTCGCACCGATGCGCGGACGTCCCACTCCTCCTATCCCTCCTTCATCGGGTAGCATGCCTCCTGACCCTCCACGGTTTCCAAAGCCGCCAAATCCACCAGGGGCAAATTGTCCTTCACCACCTCCCCTGTTCATTCCGCGCGGACGACCGTGTGGATAGAATTCAAATGGATTCCGTTCATCTTGCACAATCACAGCGTGTGTAATGCCCATTTTACGAACATCGGTCGAGGCTGATTCTTGATTGTTAACCGTCCAGGATTGCAGGTTTTTCAGTAGGGTTTCGTGTACATACAAAGCACCGATATCTGTTGTCGGTTTCGTTTCGTCATGATGATAGTGCAGACCATGCAGGGTGAAGACAAAGCCTTCACCTTCCGGGGCTTTCTCTTGATCTTCTTTCAGCATGATCGTTTTTGCCCGCTCGGGAATCTTGCCAAACCATTCTCCCAGATCGGCATAGTGTTTTACCGTAATACCGGGCAGTTTGATCCGATTGCTTTTCTCAATTTGTTCATTGTCAATTTCATCGCCTACGTCCCGGGGGAGGCATTCATTAATTGCCTTGAACACTTCCAGCCAATCATCTCTTGTGTCCAGGTTCCAGACCAGTTTATTTCCCTTTTCAGTAAGGGAAGTAAATTCGCTTTCCGCAGACTGGTAGCTGGAATTAAATCCACCAACCTCACCAGTTAATTTCGTCACCTTGCCTTCTGCACTGCCGAAACGATCGACGCTGACTGAGTTGGCAACGTTGCTGAACCCTACGGTAGAGATGCAAAGTCCGACCAGCAAGGCTGCCGCAGTGACAACCGCCCAGGGTTTTTTACGCCGAATTTTACGGGCAGTGGCAATTTCAGGAGGCAGTAACGTAGTATGGATGGTTGTTTGCTGCAGGGCTTGTAACGCGATACCGTAAGGAACAGTAAACGTCAGAATGTTGTCCTGGAAAAGCGGCTCGTTAAGCACTGCATCGCCAACGAGCGCCTGGAAGTCATCCAGCCGTTCCACTTCATACTGCAGGTTTTGTTGTAAGAATTTTTGTAAACCAGCCAGTTTGAAACCGTTTCCGGTTCCATACACTTTGGAAATTTTTGCATCACGATTGACGCTGGAAAAGTAGCCGATCGAGCGTTGGATCTCCGAGACATACTCATTAAAGACAGGCCGCAAGGCTTGGAAAACCGCACGTGGATCTTCCGAACGCGTTGCATTACATTTGAGATGCTCGGCTTTGGCAAACGTCAGTTTCATCTCTTTGGTTAAAGCGCGTGTAAAGTGGTTCCCACCAATGGGAACATTACGAATCCAGATTTTACTGCCATTCGTCACCATGAGTGTGGTGCTGTCAGCACCCATATCAACGACAATAGAAGACTCTTCAGGATTTCCTTCATATTCCTGATTGACACGCATCCCTAATGAGTCGTAGCAAAGGGTGTTGTAGAGACCCAGCGGGGCGATCTGAATCAATTCCACTTCGATTTTTCGGTCGATGAATGGTTGCAGAGCGCTCAGAACCTGTTCTCGCTTCATAGCGAAAATACCAACTTCTGCATCCAGCATGTAACCGCTCTCTTCCACACCTCCCCCCAGAGGCTGGTAATCCCAAATGACGTCTTCCAATGCAAACGGAATTTGCTGTTTGGCTTCGTACTTGACGATCTCGGGAACACGATTGGATTGGACGGGAGGAAGCTGAATGAAGCGGGCTAATGATGTTTGCCCCGGAACACTGATCGCAATCAGGTCGCCTTTGATTTCATTGCGCGACAGGAAGGTTTCGAGAGCCTGACCGATTAATTCTTCAGGCACCGCATCTGGCTGGCTCAGAATTTTCGGATGAGGAATATAATCAAAGGCAACGGCGATTACCTGATCGGCGGCTTCCGCATAGCGAAGTCGAATGGCTTTTAAACCGGCTTGCCCAATTTCAATGCCCCAAACGGCTTGATTATCTGCCATGTGTCTGATCACTCCTGCTTTCTGGATGGACCTGATTCAGTAGAAGCCAGATTATACCAGAAAGTATAATTAACGAGGTGATGTTTTGCCTGCCGAAAGGAATCTGTTCAGCGCAGCAAAATAGTGTTTGATTTACTTAGTTAAAGCTCAAGATAGGTTGGGGAATAATTCAAAGTATAAACAATTCCCTAACATAAGGCTATCACAGGGTTTCTTATAAAGTCAATGAAATAAAGGATGTTTGAAAACGACTTCATGAAAATTAATAAACCCACCCTTATCTACATTGCTACTATAACTGGTATTTGCTTGTAAATTCATGGCAATGTATCGTGTCTTTTTTGGTCTCTTCAGACTGTTTGACGAAGGGAGAAATAAGATAGTTCCCGATGAATCTGTTTTTTATACGATTTTATCTGTTTTTTTGCTGGATACTTCCTCAAGGTTTTTACGCGACTACTGTCCGTGTGGATATGTGTCTGTGCTTTGCCTATCTCTGATTTAAGTATAAATTACCGAGGCATTTGTGATTTATCGTGGCTGTTCGATACGGTGCTATAGATACTCAGCGATAGTTTGCTTATGCTGATCGTAATCAGAGAAGGATATGGATACTTTCTCGCCCCAAATAATTGCATGGTGTCACGTTCATAAAGCATTGTAAAACAATGACATACAATGATATTGTAATATTGATTCCCTGTCACAGTCTTGAAGATTTTCCAACGGAACTGGAAGAGAAAGATGCAGAGAGCCTGTTAAACGCCTTTGCAGTGGCTTGGCATCCTGAACTTTTGGCCTCGTCACGAGTCATACCGAGCTGGCATCGGTCCGATGAGCCGCCGCAGTTTCTAGCTGACCGTTTACTGTTGATCCCTAAGACTTCCGAGGATTGGCTCCCTTACGGTTGGATCGAAGAAGCAGAGTCCAATGGGGCTACCGTCGTCAGTGGGAAAATCGATCGCGATGAGATGGCTGAGGCCGCGCTCAAGCCATTACACGCCGAAACCGAGAATGAGGCAGAACCTGTATTGTCTTCGGATCTGGTCGCCGATTTTTATGCGCTGGGATTGTGTTATATCCAGCTCGAATTATTAACGCGGTGTATGCATCACTTCAGTAGTTTGGATGAAGCAACGATTCAGCGGGAAGCGATTGCTGCCGCCGATGCGGCTTTGGCAAATGACGTTGAAGCGGCACGGGTTCATTTAAAAGGCTGCTTCGAGGTTCTGCTGGAGAATCGCGAGCGTTTTTATCCGATTGATTGTTACTTGATCGACCTGTGTCTGTTAACACCTGAATGGGCGAACGATTCACTGAAACAGGCAATCGCTGACGAGCGGCCTTTAAACTTGTTGGTAACTTCTGATGATCTGGACGCGATCGCCACTAAAAATTCTGAGCTGATCGAACTTCTGGAAAAGAGCTGCCGAAACCAGGAAACAGAAGTCATCGGTGGCGAACAGGATCAAATTGCGACTCCCGTCGTGCCGGTCGAGTCACTGATTTGGCAACTGCAATCGGGAACAAGTAAAATTCAGGAGCTGACAGGGCGTGCCCCCACCACCTGGGCCAGACGGCGTTTCGGGTTGGCCTCCATCTTACCAATGTTACTGCATCGTTTCGGCTACCACTCTGCCCTGCACCTGGTTCTGGATGATGGGATTTATCCTGATTATGAGCAGAGCAAAATTCATTGGGAAGGAGCAGACGGAACAATCTTAGACGCCTTTTCCCGGATTCCCATGTCGGCTGAAGGTTCCGCTGGATATCTCCGGTTTCCCCAGCGAATGGCAGAGTCGATGGAAGAGGATCAGGTGGGAGCATTGATGTTTGCTCACTGGCCTGATGTGAAATCGCCTTTTTTTGAAGACTTTAAACGCATTCATCGCTATGCACCCGTGCTGGGCAGTTTTGTGCTGTTGAATGATTTTTTTCAAAACACAGAATCCTCAGGACGTCACTCCTCTTATGATGCACGCGAATACCTGTCTCCCTTTCTGAGTCAGCTTGTGGCGATGCGAAAGCCTGACCCGCTCAGTCGCTTTACTGCACATTTTCAAAGGCACGATGAGTTTACGGCAGGACGTTGGTTTCACACGGTTTCCAAAGCCATTTATGGCCAAACGATTCAGGATGCCTCGCTGTTAAAAGTCGAAAATGATGTTGAATGCGGACATCCCGATGCTGCAGAAGAATCGGTTCAAACCGCGGTCACTTCCCTGCAAGGATTTCGTGAAGCAGGTGTTTCAAAACTTGCGGAAATTATTCTTCAAGATGCGAATCAGCAGCAGAGTGGCGTGTTGTTGTTAAACTCGTTGTCGTTTACCAGAAGAGTGGTTATTGATCTGCCTGATTTTCCGCATGAACCGGAAGCACATGATTCCGTCAAAGCAACACAATTTGATGATGGTCAGAAGAAAGCCGTTGTTGAAATCCCCGGTGCAGGATTTGTCTGGCTGCAGCCGGGACAGTCTCCGGCTGCACCAGAAAAAAATAACATCCCGATCGGGGAGCCTCTGTTACTGAGAAATGAATTTTTTGAAGTTCATATTCATGAAGAGACCGGAGGGATCGCGCAGATCAAGGAATACGGACGAAAGCCGAATCGGTTAAGTCAGCAACTCGCGTTTCGATTTCCTTATCAGCGTAACATTTCGACCCCGGGGGCTTTAGGCAATCGAGACACGAAAACCCCTTATTCCGCGATTCGGGAAGTCAAAGTCGAGCTGACCTGTTCGGGACCGGGCATGGGCGAAATCATTACGACCGGTGAAATTTATGACCAGATCAGTGAAAGCACTCTGGCAACGTTTCGACAGACCTTTCAGCTTTGGCGCGGGCGCCCTGTTCTGGATGTGAAAATTGAACTCGATGTGCAAACCATGCCGGATGGCAATCCCTGGGATCACTACTATGCAGCCCGATTTGCCTGGGGGGACAGCACCGCCTCTCTGACACGTTCCTTGTTGGAGAGTGCGCATGCTTTTCAAGGGGAACGATTTGAAAGCCCGCATTATTTTGAGATCGCAGAGGGAGAAGAACGAGTTACGATTCTAAATCATGGGCTGCCTTTTCATCGTAAAACAGGTCCACGCATGCTCGACAGTATGTTGATTGTGGAAGGGGAAACCAAACGCGAGTTTGCATTCTCGATTGCCGTTAACCAGAACTTCCCGATGCAAATGGCTAAGAATGTCATGGTTCCCGCAGGTCAGTTTGCAAGTCCTGTTGGCCCTCCGCGCATGGGAGAGAAAGGTTGGTTGTTTCATGTCGCTGCCAGTAATGTCCAGATTACCCGTGTGATGGATCTGATGCATTCGGACCAGGAATCATCGCATCCCGCGCCAGATCTACGGACAGGTTTTGCGGTGCGTTTGATTGAGACGGAAGGGGTACATCGTTCTGTTAAATTACGCTGCTGGAAATCACCGATTAGTGCCAGGCAGCGCGATTTTCATGGGAAAACCATTGTGGAGCTCCCTGTAGAGGAAGATGCTGTTCTGATTGAGATGTCCCAGTATGAAATTGCTGAGATTGAAATCCAGTTTGAGGAGCAATCCTAACCCATGATCGTGACGATTGATGGCCCTGCGGGATCAGGGAAAAGCACTGCAGCGCGCGGTTTGTCTGAGCGTCTAGGATTTGAGTTTCTGGATACAGGGGCCATGTATCGTTGTGTTGCCTGTGCTGTGCTTCAGCAAAACGTTGATCCGTCAGACGAGCAGGCCGTAGTCGCAGTCAGTCAGAAAATTAAAATTACATTTTCTGCTGCCAAAGTCCTCCTGAATGGAGAGGAGGTTTCTCTGGTAATCCGCACTCCCGAGGTGACGGAAACCGCCTCGCTGGTGGCACAGTATCCTGCTGTGAGACAGGAGCTGGTGCATTTGCAACGTCAGGCGGCAGAAAGGATTGATATTGTCAGTGAAGGTCGCGATCAGGGAACCGTCGTTTTCCCGGATGCGTTCTGTAAGTTCTTTCTGGTTGCCGATCCTCAGGAAAGAGCCCGACGCCGGCATGAAGAGCTTTCGACACAGGGGAAGGAAATTACCTTCGCGGAGATCCTGCAACAAATTGAAGAAAGAGACCAGCGTGATGAACAACGCACCGTCGCCCCGTTAAAACCGGCCGACGATGCGATTGAAATTAATACTTCGATGTTGACCATCGATGAAGTGTTAGGTCAACTGGAACAGATTGTTCGCTCACGAATTAAGTCCGCCACTCGCTAAACACAATACAGACCCTGTTCTGATCAGAACTGTAGAGTTAAAGTGACCGTCGTGCGGCTGTCCATCAGGTCTTTGCGACCTGTGATAGGAAATTCCCAGACCCCTGCGACAGACAGACAACTGTTGAGGCGGTAGTTTGCACCAAATGCGGTGGAGATGAAGTTGTTCCCGGCCACGTTGGTTGAGCCCAGATTAATCCAGTCTCCCCCTTCGATGTTTAATGGCAGTGCCTGACCACTTTTGGTATAGACGATTCCATTCAGCTCAGCAAGCGCTGAGAGTTTATTTGTAATGGGGTGATCGTAGTGCACACTGTAGTAAATCGACTGTGACTCTTCTGCCGTGTCACCAGGAATGTGATAACCGGTAGAAGCAATCAGGTGTCCGCGGCCAATTTTCTTACCCAGAGAGAGGTAAGGTGTCCACACGCTATCGCCGTTACCCTGAAAGACGCGCGAACTCCCATTGGTGGCTTCATAGATCAGTCCGCCCGACAACAAGAATTGGTTCTCGACGTCCCTGATGAGGACGTACTTCAAACCCAGTCCGATATCAGACCAGCCTGTGGAATTTCCAACGCCCCGGGTTTGCAATGTGTTGTAGCCATCCTTGACAGCAATCACGGAGAGTCGTTCATTTAAAGCGATTCCAAATTGGAGTGCGTAGACCTGCAGGTCCCCTGCACCGAGAACAGGGGTTTGGGAATCAATCATTTGATTGATAAAGATACCGCGAACATAAGTCAGGGATCTTGGATCGATCGACCAAACCGGGTTGCTGACAGGCATAACAAAATCATCGAAACAGCGATCGCTGGGAAATTTATTCAGCAATGGAATTCGATCACAGAGCGTGCAGGCATTGCTGTTGCATACTTGGCAGTTGCAAGCGGCAGCTTGAGCACTGCATGTAGGACAAGAACACGGCTGTTCGGTAAGGGAAACTGGTAGTTGGCCAGCTGGTGTATGAATTATTTCGGTATCTGTATTCGTGGCAGGACTTAGTTTTGGATAAGGCTCTACGATCGGAGGAGCCGGTGCGGGCTCTTGTTCCAGAACCCCTTGAGCAAATACGTCCGCTATCGTTTGGGGCTGAGCTGGCCCTTCGGCGTAACTTGCCGAACCGATTAGGTTCCATGAAACTGTGATCAGTAGAATCAGCGCGGACCTCATGTTTTCCCCCCCTTTGGAAATGCGATAATTGAGCGTTTTTATCGCTTATGAATTGAGAATGTATTTTCTCTCTCAACATGTATCGACAATACGCATATGGAAAACTAGGTGTATAAAGTGAAGTTTATTCGTTTTTCGAAATTGAATGGAAATGCCGCAAAGGCAGAGTGTATCGATAAAAAAAGATGCACGTCAGTTTAACGTGCATCTGGGTGAAGTAGAACGAAGCGAATGTACTGATTAGTGCATCAGTTGTTTTTCGAAATCGATGTCATATTTTTTCATTTTCTTATAGAGCGTTGTGCGGTTAATACCCAGCGCTTTCGCGCTGTTTTGCCGATTCCAGCCGTTCGCTTCCAGTGCTTCAATTATAATTTGACGTTCAGGGTTGGCTAAAGCGCTTTTTAATGATCCATTCCCCATACGACTGTCTGTAGCCAATGCGTATGACTGTTCCTGGCGAATTTGTTCAGGAAGATCGTGAACGTGGATATATTCTCCTTTGGTCAGCACGACAGATCGTTCAATCACATTGATCAGTTCGCGCACATTCCCAGGCCAGAGATATTTCAGCATGGCTTGCATTGCGGATGCGTCGAAGCCTTTGATTGACTTTCCAATTTGTTCGTTGAACACACTGAGGTAGTGCTCGGTCAGTAATGGAATGTCGCTCATGCGTTCTCTTAATGCCGGCTGCGTCAATGTAATCACGTTGATGCGGTAATAGAGGTCCTGTCTGAATTCCCCTTTGGCCACCATCTCTTCCAGGTTCTGATTGGTAGCAAGGACGAGACGAATATCAACTGTTTGGGTTTTGTTATCGCCGACAGCTTCAAATTCACGATCTTGTAAAACCCGTAATAGTTTTACCTGCAGGCTGGCGGAAGAAGTGGCAATTTCGTCCAGAAACAGCGTACCGCCATCTGCCAGTAGAAACTTACCGATTTTATCGTGAGTTGCTCCCGTAAAGGAGCCCGCCTTATGTCCAAATAATTCACTTTCCAGCAGGCTGTCAGGCAGAGCACCACAGGCAACTTCCACAAATGGTTTGTTGCAGCGATCGCTGAGCTGATGAATCGCACGTGCGGTCATCGTCTTTCCCGTACCGTTTTCCCCTAGAATTAACACTGTTGTTCGCGTATCAGCCACGCTTTCGATCAGATCAAACATTTTCTGCATTTTATAGTCTTGGCCAACAATGTTTGCCAAACCATACCGCTGATCAAGTTGCGCCTTAAGTGATTTGTTTTCTTCGACTACTTTTCTCTGATCCAGGCAACGCTCGATCGTGAGACTGAGTTCTTCATCAATGACGGGCTTGGTGAGATACTCGAAGGCCCCCAGTTGGATTGCTTCAACAGCACTTTCAATCGTGCCGTAGCCCGTCAACATGATGACGGCAGTCTCCGGTGCGTTTGCCTGTACCCATTCCAGTAAATGAAAACCATCCTGGTCAGGTAAGTTGACATCGCAGACGACAACCTGAAATGGAAATTCCTTCAAACGTTCAATCGCATCCAGGCAAGTGAGAGATGTTTCTGTGCGATGCCCCAGACTCCTTAAATAGTCTGCCATTGCTTCCAGAACGTTTTGATCATCGTCAACTACCAGTAATGAACCCGAATTTGTCTTCATTGAATATGTCTCGCCCAAAGTGTGCATGTTACGCTGTAATCGTCGTACAGCTGAGTCGGTTTATAAATTACAGGGATGCGTCTCTTGGATTCGCAATACAAGATTGAAAATCTGTATGTTCTCAATTCAAAATCATTCATTGATTTTGACAGAGAAACGTGTTTGATTAGCGACTCCCTCGAAACGAAAGAGGAAATCATCCAAACTTCCATGCCAGACAAAGTCGTTACCGGATTGGTAATGGCTTTCACCTGACAGAGAAACTAAGAGGCAAACATTTAATGAAGGGATATTGAAACATAGGACACAAGTTTCAATCAGGCAACATGCGGGCTACGTTGTGTGTTGTTTTTGAGAATCAGATGTTGCTGAAATTCAGGAAATGAATCGGAAAGCGTGGAAAAATGGCCACATGATTTGTGCTTTAGCATCTTTTCGTAAACAGTGGTGTCGATTATGTGAATTTTAATGTCCTGTCAGGAGGGGGTTGTCGCGCTGGAAAATTCATATAACACCTGTAACAGGTAATGCGCGCATAATTGGTATGAACCAAGCTAAGTCTCTTGTTTTACCAAGATTGTCCAGATTTGGCTAAATCTTTGAGGGGGTTGTCTGCAGAAAAGTCTGAGAAGGGGAAATTACTGGTTTGAGCCTCAATCGCTTCTGATCAGGTCAAACTGGCAGGTGAATCCTGTTTTCACTAAAATCTGGTTATACGCCGGAAGATTTACCAACTGATAGCGAATGATAACTGTAAACAGAGCCTTGAGATGGTGCCCTTGTACTGCTACTATTGGGACTTTGGTGGAAAGATTCCAGATGATCTCATGGAAGCGGTGTGGGCTTTGGTCTCATATTGTGTGATCAAGTGGTTCAAAAAGACACGGTATTTATTCAGTTCGAACTCAAATCTCGTGTCGAAAATTGACCGGTTTTCTCATACGGTTATCAATCGATCTGCCAAATGTCGGATGTTTTGTTTATTGAAGATAGCCTCTCGTATTTAGGCTCCTCAGATGATTACTGCCGTGAGTTTGACTGTATAGTATAGGATCCCGGTAACAGAAAGTGGGAGTTGTCAGTTGTTAAGAGCGATCATAAGCGATATTCATGGTAATCTTGAAGCGTTGGAAGCAGTCTTGGCTGACATTGATCGCCGTGAAGTCGGTGAAATATATTGCCTGGGTGATATTATTGGTTATGGACCGAACCCGCGGGAGTGTATCGATCTGGTCCGAAAACGCTGTAAAAAATCTCTCTTGGGAAATCATGACCAGGCAGCATTGTTTGACCCTGAAGGTTTCAATGCCGGGGCTGAACGCGCCATATTCTGGACGCGGCGCATGTTAGAAACAGGCGATGCGTCGAAGAATCAGGATCGCTGGGATTTCCTGGGGGAACTTCCCCGCATGATTCGTGAAGAAAAATTTCTGTATGTTCACGGATCAGCCCGAAATCCATTGAACGAATATGTCTTTCCGGAAGATATCTACAACCAGCGAAAAATGGAACGCATTTTTGGACTGGTGGATCAATTCTGTTTTCAAGGTCATACACATATTCCCGGTGTGTTTACAGAAAGTATGAATTTTCTCGCGCCAGAAGAAGTCGATTACACTCATCCCTTTGGAGCGGAAAAATTTCTGGTGAATGTTGGTTCGGTTGGACAACCTCGCGATGCTGATAACCGATCTTCCTACGTAATTATTGATGATGAAAAAGTTAGCTTCTGCAGAGTCGAATACGACTACACTGCTACTGCAGAAAAAATTTATGCAATTCCAGATTTAGATAACTTCTTGGGCGACCGTCTGCGTGATGGTCGATAATAATGGAACAAAAACGACTCTTACTATTCGTCACTGTATCTGCGACTGTTTTGTTTGCCTGGCAACTTTTCGTAGTTCCCCTCATTGCCCCTCCCCTAAAACCTGTGGAACAGAAGGCGGCGCAAGATACAGACGTTGATGCGCAAAATCCTCAGATGGAAGATGCCCCCCTGGTTGCTAAAAAACCAGGCGAGTCCCTCGACGCTGAAGTAAAACCCGTTGAGCCACCGCAAGCGAACAAGGCAGAACTGTTAAAGAATCCGCGGCAAGAAATTGTGCTGGGATCGCTTGACCCTGAGACGGGGTATTTTCTGCAGGCGTCAATTACGACTCAAGGTGCTTCTCTCGTTGATGCGCATTTAAACGATCCATTATATCGTGAGCTAAAAGGAAATAAGCAACCTTTAAAGGTTCTGAATGAATCAATCGCAGGCAAGGACGTCAAGCGTTCTCTGGATTTGGAAATTGAGCAACTGGACGCAAAACTGGCGCCGCTAAAAACAGATAGCCGCAAAGTCAATTGGAAAGTTCTCGAACTCGTCAAAGATCCGGATGATCGGAAAATTATTCAGTCGGTACGCTTAGGGCTGACTGCCCCTGATGGAAGTATCGAGGTTCAAAAACACTTTAGCCTCAAAAAATATCCGCTTCCGGAAGACAGGAAGTTTCGCGAATTTCGGGACACAGAACAGGCCGGTTACCTGGTCCATTTCGCGATTAAAATGATCAATCACAGTGAAGAACTACAGAAGCTGGATTACCACCTCCTTGGTCCAATTGGAATCCCACTGGAAAATGCCGATAACACACGCAAATTCCGTGATGTACGAATTGGATTTCTGCAGGATGATCTGGATATCGAGACAGTCACTCTAACTGCCCCGGATATCATTGAAGAAGTGGATGAAAATAAAGTCGAGAAGTTGACCCGTGCCTTTCAGTTTGCGGGAGCTGATATCCAATATTTTGCAGCGCTGCTGACTCCCGATGGGAAAAACTACAAACCATCGCTGGTAAATGGCGAAATGCATTCGAATTATTCTTCGAGCATCGAGCCTGTTCTGATCAGCCGTTCGTTAAAAGACGAAGCTCAGAGTAGTGTCACCATCAAAATTAATTCCACCGACAATGAACTGGCTTCCGGCGGTGAAGTAACTCATAGCTATGCCATGTATACGGGCCCCAAACGGGAGTCATTACTCGGTCCGCCCCTGAAGGCAACCGAAATTATGGATCTTGGTATTTTCGGTCCGGTTGCCAAATTGATGCTGTGGTTACTGAATACATTGCATGGAATCGGTTTGTCGTATGGACTCGCCATTATTGGCCTGACAATTATGGTGAGAGGCGGCTTGTATCCCCTCTCACGGAAGCAGGCTGTTGGCGCACAAAAGATGAAAGAGTTACAGCCTCAGATTGCAGAGTTGAAAAAGAAATACGCAGACGATCGCGAAAAGCTCGGCAAGGCGCAAATGGAGCTGTTCAGCAAGAATAATTACAATCCGCTGGCGGGATGTCTGCCTATCTTCTTGCAACTGCCGATCTTTTTTGGCCTGTATACCGCTTTAAATAATGCAGTCCAGTTACGGGGCACCCCCTTCCTCTGGGTTGATAACTTAGCTGCCCCTGATGCGATGTTCCCGCTGCCTTTTGCTATTCCTTTTCTCGGCGATACCTTCAATCTGTTGCCTCTTGTAACCGTTGCGTTGTTCGTCGTGCAGCAGAAACTGTTCATGCCTCCTCCGACTGACAAAGATCAGGAGTTGCAACATAAAATTATGAATTACATGATGATCTTCATGGGCTTCATGTTCTATCGAGTTCCTGCAGGTCTTTGTGTTTACTTCATTGCTTCCAGTCTCTGGGGGATCTGTGAACGGAAACTGCTGGATTTCCAATCCAAAAGACGACCGACCACAACCCCGGGAACAGACCCGAATATCATTGAAGTCAAAGCGGAGTCGAAAAAAGGTCAGAAAAAAGACACTTTCAAGAAGGAGCAGCCGGCGAAAAAAGGCTGGTTTGCCCGTTTGCAGGAAATTGCTGACCAGGCACAGACTCAAGCTGCTTTGAATGAAAAGAAGCAGGAGCAAAACCCCCGCGGTAAAGATACGAGTAAGAAGTCCAAAAAACGTCGATAGCAAAGATTCCCAAGAGACGCGGCATGAATCTGCAATTTGACGATACAATAGTTGCACTGGCTGCTGCCCCTGGAAGTGGGGCGGCAGGGATCATTCGAATCAGTGGAACAGAGATTGTGCCTTGTCTGTCGGCCTGTTTCGAATCGACCAGCACATGGCAGGATGCACAAAGTGCAATCCGTCATGCCGGTCAGTTGAAATTAGCAGGATCCACTCTGAGCCTGCCTGGAGCCTTATACTATTGGCCGACAGCCCGCAGTTTTACCGGCCAGCCACTGGCTGAGTTTCATGCGATCAGTGCGCCCCCCTTACTTGAAGCTGCGATCGAAAATCTGGCAGCCAATGGTGCCCGAATGGCTCGTCCTGGCGAATTCACTTTACGAGCATTTCTCGCGGGACGGGTGGATTTGGTACAGGCGGAAGCAATTCTCGGCGTGATTGATGCTTATGATCACGAAGAACTCAACCTGGCACTCAGTCAATTGGCAGGAGGCGTCTCAACCCGCATCGGAGAGGCCCGGATGAATCTACTTGAGTTGCTTTCCGAACTGGAAGCAGGCCTGGACTTTGCAGAAGAAGACATTGAATTTATCGACCGCGAGACACTGGTTTCCCGCTTGCATCAAATTCGAACATTTTGCGAACAGCTCTATGAAGATTCCTCGCAGCGAATGGAATCGACGGGTCATCTTTCACTGGTATTGGCTGGATTACCGAATGCCGGAAAAAGCACTTTGTATAATACTCTCGTTGGTGATGCGCAGGCCGCTTTAGTCTCAGACATGGAAGGAACGACGCGTGACTATCTCGTGACTCAACTAAATTGGGAAGGCCAACCCATACAGTTGATCGATACCGCGGGATTGGAATCCGGAGGGCATGAAATTTCTGTCAGTGCTCAAGATTTTCGCCAACAGCAAGTCGCACAAGCCGATCTGGTAATCTGGTGTACGGCTTCCGATATTAAATCCGAGTGGCAAGACAATGATCGGTTGCAGCGCGAACAAATATCAGAAACTCAAAACGTGATGATTGTGAAAACCAAAAGCGATCTCTCCCCTGCTCTGACTGAGAGTGATCGTCTTCAGGAATATGATGTGGAGTTGAGTGCGACCGAGGGAGCCGGACTTGATACCCTGCAGCAACTGATTTTATCGCGTCTGACAGAATACCGGCGGGGCAGCAAATTGTTGATTGGTTCCACTGCGTCTCGTTGTCGAGAAAGCCTGAGATCTGCCGGTCATGCGTTACAGGCTGCAGAAGAAGCAGCATCTTTGCGATTGGGAGAGGAACTGGTTGCTATTGAAATTCGTGAAGCGCTGCAGCATCTAGGGCACATTGTCGGTCAGGTTTATACCGATGACATCCTGGACCGCATCTTCAGTAAATTCTGTATCGGTAAATAAACGCTTGAATCAGGGATTAGGCTGATGAATCCATTCGGGGACTTTTCCTAATTCAATTCCCATCTGCGGGATGAAGTAGAACAGCATAAATGCGGTCAAGAGGAAGACGCCAATCAGATTCAGGATGATGCCGTATTTTAACATATCGGACATCATGATTTTTCCGGAAGCAAACACAATCGCATTGGGGGGCGTTGCGATGGGCATCGTGAAGGCACAACTGGCAGAAATCGCAGCCGGAATCATAATCAGCCGTGGATCAATACCCAGACTGACAGCAGTCGCAGCCAGAATGGGAAGGACGGTATTGACCGTTGCAATGTTTGACGTGAATTCGGTAAGAAATGTCAGCATTAAACAGGCGGTAAATATCAGTGCCCAGGCCGGCCAGCCTGCAACGGTTTGCGAGAAAATATGACCGACCCAGTCGGATAATTCTGTGCTCCGGAACGCACCTGCGATGGCAAAACCACCACCAATCAGCAAGAGCACGCCCCAGGGGAGTCGTTCTGCTGTCTCCCAGTCCATTAGATATTCTGTGACTCCCTTCGCTGACTTTTGTGCGGGGATGGCGAACATTAGAATGGCCATTCCCATGGCAACTGTGGAATCATGAACCCAGCCAGAGGCATTCTCCACTGTAATTCCCCATTGGGTAAGAAAGTAAATGGGCAGTTGTTCCCAACCTGCCAGGAATTGAACCTCCCCGAATTTCAATGGCTTACGAGTGACCCATAAAATCGCGGTGGTCACGAAAATGATCAGCATCAATATTTCTGGTCGCGAAGGACGGCCCAGTTTCTTGATCTGATCATTGATAATTGCTTGAGACGATTCTCTTGAGTTAGATAATCGTGGCATTTTCCAGCAGAGAACGACCCAGGTGATTAATAAAAAAGTCACACCAAAGGGGACGACCATGACCATCCACTCCCCTGCGGATAATTGAGGTCCTTGGGGGAATTGAGAAAGCCAGATTTGCTGAAATGCGATGTTGGTCGGCGTGCCAATCAAAGTGGTCACACCACCAATACTCGCGGAATAGGCAATTCCCAGCAGTAATGCGACCGAGAAATGACGGATCGCTTCCGGAGACTCCTCGGGAGACTCGATTAACGTGAGTTCTGTGATCGACCCAATGATGGCCATCCCAATCGGCAGCATCAGTAATGTGGATGCGGTGTTACTGATCCACATCGACAAAAAAGCGGTTGCAAACAAAAAACCCAACACGACACGGCGCGGGCTGGAACCAATCACTTTAATCGTATTCAGCGCGATCCGACGATGAACGCCCCACTTTTCAATTCCCAGCGCAATCATAAAACCGCCCATATACAGAAAGATATTCTGATTGATATAGGCTTGGCTGACTGTCTTGGGATCTTGGATTCCAAAGATGGGAAACAGAGCGAGGGGAATTAAACTCGTGACGGCAATGGGCAGTGCCTGAGTCATCCAGAGCACAGCCATCAAGGCGGTGACCGCTGCTAAGCGTTGTGCAGACGCCGTCATGTCTGGGGGCGTAGGCAGGTTCAGAATCATCAAAAAAACGATGACGCTGAACAGCTTTCCATAAAAAGGAATGCGGCTTTCTGCCGGATGTGATGAGTCGCCAATCACGAATGAGAAATTCCTGATTTCTTTGAGTGAGTGAATCATTCAAAGAGAAGAATAAGAGATGAGATTATGAAACTATTTGCAGACTTATTCTTCAGACAATCCCGGATGAATGAATTGATGTCCTTTAGGACGAACCGTTAATACGGGACAAGAAGCCTTGCGAACGACCTTTTCAGCAACACTACCCAGCAATAAATGAGCAGTAAAAGAGCGGCCGTGTGTGCCCACAACGATCAAATCCACATTTTCACGTTTGGCAAATTTCAGGATATCGACAAAAGGGTTACCGTGGACCCAACTGGTTTCAATTTCCAGATCGCCTTTATCTTCATCTAGAATCCAGTTGTCCAGCCTTGTTTTAGCAAAGTTTTCAAAGTCTTCCTTAGGAGGCAGTGCATAGCTTTCAAACATAGGCATATAGACGATCGGGTCTTCAATGACATTCAGCAGATACAGTTTGGCATCAAACTTTTTGGCCAGTTCCACTGCATACTGGGTCGCCGCCTGCGATGTTTCACTAAAATCGGTTGGTATGAGGATCTTTTTGATTTCAATCATGATTCATTCCTTTTCACTTTCAAGGCCGGCTGCATTTGCGATCTTCGCGAGAGGGTTCCATTATAAGAGGAGTCTGTCTGGAAACAATAGAAGGGGGAAGTTGTATCTTTGCATTAAGTCGCGTGTTTCTTTAATTTGTAAAGAAAACAAGTCTCTGGTTTGTGAAACAAGGAAAATCTCCTTATGATAAAAGTCGATCCTCTGAATCTAAGGGGGTCTATCGTCATTGAATTTGGATCAACTTGAGAATCATAAAAGATCACTTTGCGGAGGCAGAATTATGGAAAAATGGCCCATTGGTGTATTTGCTTCAGTTGATGCAGGCTTGGGAGTGCATCTCGATGTCGTTCAGGAATTGGGAATTCCCACGATTCAGATTCATGCTCCCCATAAGCAATCGCGTACTCCTGAAGCGGCACAGCAATTTCTGGATCGTTGCAACGCGGCAGGAATCAAAATCACTTGCGTTTTTGGTGGTTTTGACGGAGAAAGCTATGCTGACATTCCGACAACGAAAAAAACCGTCGGTCTGGTACCCGTAGAGACCCGTGCTGCACGCGTTGAGGAAATGAAAGAAATTTCCGATTTTGCGCGGCTGCTGGGATGTGATACGATTGCCCTGCATATTGGATTCGTCACAGAAGATCGCAATTCCGAAGATTATAAAGAGCTGGTTAAGGTCACTCAGAAACTGCTTGATCACGCCAAGGTCAACAGCCAGGCTCTGAATCTGGAAACCGGCCAGGAATCAGCAGACCATCTGCTCGATTTTATCAGCGATGTGGGACGGGATAATCTGAAAATTAATTTTGATCCCGCCAATATGATTCTCTATGGTACTGGAGATCCGATTGTCGCATTGCAACGTGTCGGACATCTCGTTGCCAGCGTGCATTGCAAGGATGCGACCTGGGCAGCAGAAGGTAAACGTGGAATTGAGTGGGGCGCGGAAGTGCCTCTTGGCGAAGGTGATGTCGGAATGGCCACGTATTTGCGAACTCTCAACGATATTGAATACACCGGACCATTGACGATTGAACGTGAAATTCCAGAAGATCGTGAACAGCAGAAAGTTGATATTGGCAAAGCCGTTTCACTTTTAAATGAACTCAAAGAACAAGTCGGTTAAAAAAGTCCGCTTGTGAATTGCGTTCAGATGAATTACGGCTTCGGAGACCGTCTGTGATAAATGTGATTGAAGATGTTGTTTGTGCAGGCTGTTGTTGCGTATGCGATGACATTCAAGTCACGACTGACGGACAGCAGATTCTTGAGTTGCAAACCGCGTGTCCTCAAGGGCAGACCTGGTTTAATCAGTCTTTGCAGACGGACTCGTTAACTCCTCTCATCAAAGGGGCCTCGGCACCGCATGCTTCAGCAGTCAAACGAGCCGTCGAACTGATTCAGCAGGCGCAGGCTCCTTTAATTTACGGTATGTCGCAATCCGCTACCGAATCACAGCGAGCCGCAGTCTGTTTAGCCGATCATATCGGGGCCACGATTGATACGGGCGCCTCAGCGGCTACAAGGGCATTACAGCAGGTCGGAGAGGCAACATGTACGATAGGAGAAGTCCGCAGTCGTGCTGATTTGATTATTTATTGGGGCGCAGATGCCTTGCTGGCCAATTCATGCCACAGGCAGAGCCTTGCTTCAGGAACACACGAGGTTCCACGCAAGATTCTGTCGGTAGGGACAGACATGTCCCAATCCAGCGAATACGCTGATCAAACGATTCAGGTAGAGTCGCAACAAGAGATAGAAGTCATCTGGAGTTTGCGAGCGCTGTTAAAAGGCATTGATCTTCCTGAAACTGAACCAACGGGTATTTCCGCTGCAGACCTTCAGGAACTGGTCGGTCTGATTCAGCAGAGTCACTATATTGTCTTCTTTTTTGGACCGGAATTTAAACAAGGTCCTCTGTCTCACCGAAAAATTGAAGCATTATCTTTGCTGGCAAGAGAGATTCAAGCTGATCGTCGCTGCCACACGATCAATGTACCCCGCGCGGGTGAAACCAAAGGAGCCGAAAATGTGCTGGCATGGCAGACCGGTTATGCGGCTAGTGTTAATTTTGCAGCGGGCTATCCACGTTATTCACCTGAAGAATATTCAGCCAATCATTTGCTGGAACAGGATGAAAGCGACCTTTGTATTCTGGTCGGGGCGCAACCCCTTTCAGGTTTGTCTGAGCGCGCTCTGGCGCGTCTGTCCCAAACTCCCGCCATCCTGATTGGCCCGGCGACTGTAGATTTACCAGATTTGGAAGTCTTCCTCCCGACAGGCGTTTATGGCATCCATTTCCCTGGTTCGGTATATCGGTTTGATGGAACCCCCCTGCCTTTACGTGGCTTTCTACCCACCAGTCAAACCAGCGAAGCGGCGATCTTATCTGAGATAATTTCGTTGGTAAAATAAATACCCCTCTCCAGTCGTCAGCAGTATCCCTCCTACTGTTTTTCTCTGACTCAATTATTCAGATTAATCGTCAGAATTGGAATCAGAATTTTGCCTGGAATCGCTCTTCAGCTCTGAGTTTTAATAAATTCTAACCTAGTGTTGTAATGAGTAATACCTCTCGAGAACGATGTAAAGCGTTCCCTATTTCCAATAAGGCGCAATCTGCATTCCTCAAAATCAGGCAGGAATCAGATTCGATTCAGGTTGTGAGAATGACAACAGAAGTAAAAGAAAAATCAGACCAGGCCACCGAATCGCAAGGCGATGATCAGCAGACCGTTTCGATACGTGTCGAAGATTTAATCGTTGGTCGTAAAATTAATAATCCGATCTACGATACCAACGGTGTTTTGCTGTTGTCTGCGGGCTCGGTCGTGAATTCGCGGTTTAAACAATTGCTGCGCGATCGAAATATGCCTAATGTGGAGATCCACAATCAAGATGCCGCTGCCGTCAGTTTGAGCGCTGCTTTTTCCGACGAAAGCGCTGTGAGCGGAATCTTTTCCAATGAGATGACGGAAAAACTGGATAAACTGATCGAATCCGGTTCAATGTTTGTCGCCAATACCGGTCCCGCCGTTCGGGATTCAATGGTGATTCATGGTTGTAAAGGTTATGACCAGGAACATCGTGAGGAGCTGTTTGCCCAGCAACAGGAGTACGGCGAATCTCTGGACGGGATGATGCGTGGTGCCCTCAAAGGGGATACTCCCAAAGGCTCTGACATCGCCGGGATGGCCGCCAGTTATTTAACACAATTGACGGCTGATGCGGATAGTGTCATTTCAGCAGCCGCAGAAGCGGGAAAAGACGAAACACTTTCACAACACTGTTTACAGATGTCTCTGTTGGGCATGGCGATTGGAACCGAACTGAATCTTGACGAAGCCAACGTACGCAATATTGGTTTGTGTGGACTTGTGCATGACTGGGGAATGGTACGCGTGCAGGAAAAAATTGGTGTCTGGCGTCGAAACTTAAATCCGCTAGAGCTGATGGAAGTGCAGAAGCACCCCATCTTTTCTCTGGAAATGCTGGAAGACGTCGCGGGGATTCCCAGTGTGGTGCCTGTCGTCTGTTATCAGGTTCACGAGCAACCGAATGGGCACGGTTATCCTCGAAATCGTACCCAGAATATGATTCATATGTTCGCCCGGATTCTGAATGTCGCGCATTCCTATGTTTCGCTGACAACATCTCGGGAAGACCGCCCTGCTCTGATGCCTTATGCTGCAATGGAATATCTATTAAGGCAGACCAACGATAAAACCATCGACTCGAATCCTATGCGGGCGCTATTAAACCTGTTATCGCTCTTTCCGGTGGGAAGTTTTGTGACTTTAACCGATGGCAGTGCGGCGCGGGTCATCCGCAGGAATGAGAATCATTATACCAGCCCGATTGTACAAATTATCCAGACTTCCGAGGGAAAGAACGCCGATCCGATGGATCCGGACAACATCCTCGATCTGAATCAGAGCCATCATCAGATTGACCAGGCCCTGCCGACTCCCGGAAAAGATGAGATTGATCTTTCCTCTGAGCTGTTTGATGGTCAGATCTAAGTGAACTTGATCGTTATAATCCGCAGATTTCTCGCGGGGCAAATTGTTTTTCGGCCTGTATTTGTAGTGGAATGGAACCGGAATCAGGAAAACTGACGAATCCTGTTGAGGAAACGCCAGTTTTGCTTGAAACTGAGAGACGAATGGCTTATATTTCCATCTCGCTTCCATTAAGCGATGATTTCATATGGGGTTAACGCCTTGAAATCATTCGGAAACGAAGGGCATGTAGCTCAGTTGGTAGAGCACAGGACTGAAAATCCTGGTGTCGGCGGTTCGATCCCGCCCGTGCCCATTTTTACTTAAAAAGCAGGACTTTTTGAGACTTTCTACCGGGACTAAGAGTCCTGGCAGAATCAAAAGTGTGTCGGCGGTGCGTGCTTTCTTTTTCATTGAGCAAACGCCGCTTTCTTTTTTGAGAATGCCGTATCACTGAAATCGTTTCTATTTCGAGCGAGAATCTCTACAGGGATTCCCGCTTGTTTGCGTTTGAGCCCAAGCCCAGCCCCGCATTGCAAAGCCGAGAGCACAGTAAAGCGGCCAGACCCCGATATCGGCATCAAACTATCGGCATCAACGAAATGTTGCTGGCTGATGAAATCCCCAGGAAGCCGCGAGTGCATCGGCGGCTTCTTCCACGTCAGTGATTTCGCCCCAACCCCCGTTTCGCAGAAACGCATGTGCGAACTCGTGAGCGATAATGTATTTCGCGTACGATTCAGACGCCTTCTCCAACTTGGGTCTCAGCACCACGAGACGACTTCCTTCACCGATCGGGCCAGGTGCGGGCATAAACAGTATCCACCCCTTCCCGGGTTCGTAGTTGTCGATCGCGGTTCCGAAACGATGATCATCCAAAAAATCACGCTGCACATCGACGGGCAATGCCTGGAGGACAGACAGCACGCGTTCCTGCAACAGCGGATAGTCAGCAAAGGGCGCGGAAAAGGCGGCAAAGGTCATATTGAAAATGCTTCACATCAATGACAACAGTAAGGGGCAAACCCCAGTCTCGGACGATTCAACTACTTTGACTGCACAAGAGCCATAAAAATAGAGAACAAACAGCGCATATCATAGAATTTTGTGTTTTGTTCCAAAAACGCATTTCGGAAATTAAAAATGTACGGAACCTTTGATTGTCGTGAAATAATCTAAATCATGAGAAAAGAGATCATCACCGATTTCGCAATTACCGTTCACTCATTAAATCGCACCGATTTATCTTTTTCTGTTTCGGGCCCCTTTTATACCGAAATATGATTATCTGTCTCTATCTTTTTAGTTCCCTGTCTTTGAAGATCTCGACCATGACTTCCTCTGCTGGAATTCCCGGGCCCGCTTGGGGATTGCCGAGATTTCGCTTGCGCTGGCCAAGCTTGATGTATAAATCCATGGGAATGTGAAGGCGATATTGTTTCGCATCCTCAATCGTGTCCAACATCATTTCAGGAATGCTCTGCAACTCCTGATTCGTTCCCCAGCGGTTCCAGATTTCCTTGAGCTCCCTGCCAGAGACACTCCCGGTCATGGTCTCGTAAAAACGATGTTGGGTGCGGAAATCGGCGCGGGTATAGAACTCGGGTTGATAGCGTTCCAGATCATTGAGATCCGTTCCCCACATGCCTTGATCCGCGGGACCCCACCAGAGCGCGAAGTCGGCGTTGGATTTTGTTTTCATGATTTCCATGTAGTTGAGCGCGAGGTTGCTTCGATTGGCATAGCGGGCTGGAATCGGCTGTTCTGCATCTGGGTCTCTGATCCATTTCCAGTCTTTGCCGAACTGCATCTGGCGCGCGATTTGATGCTTCACATTTTGCACAAGCAAGTCCGGCTGACTGATCCGATCAAACCCGTCGGATCCCGCGAGGAATTTCGCCGGAGCAGCTGCAACATGAGCGCGCCCTGCCTCATCGGTAAACGGTGCGAGCAAATATACCAACCGTTTGGGATGTTTAGGGTTGGGGTAAAGCAGACTTAATACCTGCCCCTGCAGTGGCAGCTTCGACCTGCCGCCTGCCACCAATGTCTGATTCTGAATTTTGACAGGGAGTTCGGGCAGGATCGCCGCGCTGATACTGTTTTCTGCTGGGGTCCCAATCAAAATTAGATTGGAATTCGATTCTTGCGCGCGCGTGAGATCAATATCAGCCACGACCGGAAACATACCAGGCATCCTGACAAAATTGGGACCCCCGTATTTTGCGAGTGTCTGCGCAGCAGCGCGAAGTTGATTCGTGTGATCGCCTTGGGTTCCATAGACGATGAGTAGCGATTCCCCCTGATACAAGTTCGCGGCTGCACCCGCTTCGTAGGAACGCGTTGACGGTGCCGGCAGTGCCTCTACGGTTTTCCAATGCTGGTCCTGAAGCTTATAGTTCCGAACCGCGGCGAGGCGGGTTTTACCAATTTGAACCGTTGTGACGTGGGGAAACCGATCGAGGTCTAACGAAAACGCGACGATATTCTGCGGATGGATCATCGCAGTCTCGTTGTTGAGCGTGGCCTCAACGTACGCACGCTGGTGCGGATCGGCGAACTCACGAACTGTAAACCAGTAGGAACGGCCGAGCGACACTGCTTCGCAGTCATGTGTGATTGCGTGGGGTGTCAGATTACGCTTTTGATCGAAGAGCCACTCCATCAGCGGCGCGTGCGATCCGGGGACGGAATGGCCGACCCCCGGATATTCCTTGAGGATCACCGGGCAACCCAACTGCTGCATTCTTTGTGTCTGGACGCGCGCATTGCAGATCGCTGACGTCCAGTCCCTGTCTCCATGGTGAAACGCCAGGGGCAGGTTTTTAAAATTGGCAAGCGGGTAGTTGTTGCCAGCCGCCACTAATGAGAGAACGGCGGCGAATTGATCTGGATAACAGGCAGCCAGATGCATCGCGCCACTCCCGCCGGCAGAAAAGCCGACAAGATAAACGCGATCTGGATCGATGGGATACTTATTTTTCATGCAGGCGATCACTTGCAGCGCGTCGTAAGTCGAGAGCGCGCGGTAGCCCCAGATGTGATGATAAGTTGGTGCGGCCTGAAAAAACGGGAACTGTTCACTCGGCGTGAGATGCAGTCCGCCCTTGAGGTTAATGACCAATGGGTAGGTCTGCATTCCAGCGACCTGTGGAGGAGTCCGTACCGGGAACGATACCGGGGCGCCTTCCGCTTGACTCTGATAGGTCTCGTAGACTTTAGAATTCCAACGCACGGGGGACTCGGCGGCATGCACCAAAGTCGCCGGGAAGAATAAAAGGATCAGTAATAATTTCAAGGGGAGTTTTCCTGGAAGAGACCGCTGGTTGCCTACTTATTGCATGACTTGTTTACAGCTGGAGATATCTGGTTACCAGTTCGACTGCGCTGCCCGCGACAGCCACTCATTACGTATTGACCACTGAGCCACAATTATATCAGATTCAAAAAGCATCGCCAGAAATATTCGCAGCCCTTCCCTGCTCACTCGCAACAGCGAATCAATTCGACTTGTTCGGTTCCGGACACCGTTTTCTTCAGAATAATATCTCCTCAGCAAACTCCTGAAACGTGTTCTTGTTTAGTGAAAAAAAACACCTTGACAGCATCGCGCCTTCTTCGATGATCCTCCCCAGTTGTGTGTCGCGCGCGAAAGCACTAAGGATTCAGGTGAAGAACCGGAAGCACTGAGAAAGTCAGCACCATAAAACGTCCACGTTTCAGCCAGATTTAAGAAAAACCTGCTCACCTGCACCTCAGTTATCGATTCACTTCGGCACACAATCACCACGGCCTCATCCACATTCCCCGTGCCATCAATACCCATCACACACGATTCGCATACGAGTTTTCCCCGATCCCCCTTGACCACCTCACGCCCTTGACGAAAATTTCTTTTAATCAAAGGCATCACAGAGAGAAATATCATCAAACTGGTCCCCGACTCCAAAAGTAAACAACAGCAGCCCAACAAAACAAATGCAGAGTGCGGCCCCATGTAGCCGCCCGCCTGGCAAACTGCGATCCCAACTCACAACCAGAAACGGAACCAGAAATGAGCGTCCCTCACTGAGCGGATCGGCGCCAGCCGCGGTTAGATGTCAGACAGTAGTAACAAACCACCGGCAAACAAATTCTACCAGATACCACCACTCCCTCGCAGATAAACATTCCGCAGTGAATGCAGACTTATAAGATTCGGCATCGGCGTCACAATCAAGGTAATTCGCGTCGTTTCCGTCCGATCAGAAGCTTTGAGCAAAATGGAACATGACTGTGAACAGGGTCGACGGGAAGCGGCTCGTGAAGGGTATGCACATCTGACCGGAAAAGAATTTGTGCATTGCTTTGCAAGAAATTGAAAGTGATCCCGGCAACGCCGGTGACGCGGATTGAATTTACTTATGTTTGAATGACAGGGTAAAGGTAATTACCCGGTCACATTGGTCTCAAGGAAAATCGACAGGTCGATAACATCCAAGTTCAGATACATAAACTTCAATTTTTGAAACTAAAAGATTCTCTCTAATGAATTCAAAAAGAGCAATTGACGAATTGACATCAATACAAAGAGGCTTGGTGATACTTGCCTGATCTTCTCCACAATATTTTCTTACATAAATAGTTTGGCCGTTTGCATCTATTGTGTATTCATCGCCAATGTATTCATAACCAGCGTCATGATCAATATCTTCAAAATGATGGGTTTCGATGATGCGTATCAAAATGTGGCCTCCAATTTGATTTGTTAATAAGAGCAGTTATACCAAATTAAGCCAGTTTAATACCATAAAGTATCGTAATTAAAAGTGACCGGGTAACATCATTTACCCAGTCATTCCTTTAGAAAGTGTCTTTTAAAACGGTGGGGCGTGTTGAAAAATTCCATTTTTTGGGAATATGGAGAGAGTGGGTTGTGGTCATTCTTCGTCGTGACCACCGAGCGCGCAGCAAAAAACAAAAAGCCTTCACCAACCGCTTCAGATTCTGAGCAGTTGCTATCAGATAGGCTTGAATTTGTACTTTGGCTCGCCCGCGATACCGTGCCCGAGACAAACCGTGGTTCTGTTTGGCCTCGGCAAATAACCCTTCGCTCTTCCACATCCGCTCGGACATCTTCTGCCGGAACATCGGATCGCGCATTCGCGTTAGGACTTCTTCAAAGAGATCCTGGTCAAGGTTCCGGAGAAGGAAGCGTTGAGGTGATGAGCCTCGTTTTCGCGCCGGGCAGGTCGATGCCTGGGAACAAACCTCACAGTCCGAGGATGCGCTGACGTACCGCTTGTAGTTCCTGTTACTCCCAGGATTGGGATGCAGATGCTTCCCCTCCGGACAGCGGAAGCGATCGTGTTCTCTTTCGTAAACGAGTCCACTACTCAGATACTTACTGTTTCCGGCACGGCCACTCCAGAGCGGAATGAAGGTCCGCCTACCTTGCTCCTGCAACGTGCGGATGATCGCTGCCGAACCATAGCCACGATCGGCAGTTGCTTCAACAATCGTAAGTCGATATCGCTCCTCAATTCGCTTGAGTTGCTGCAGATAGGGCTGATTGTCGTGCCTTGCTCCGGTGGTAACATGCGTGTCTAAAATGACGCGGCTGTTAGCATCAATGCTCTGATGCACTTTGTACTTGAGCTGTCGCGGCGTTCCTGGCTTTTGGGCCAATGTCGCATCAGGATCGGTGTGACTCGTGTGTGTCTGATTTGAGATTTTTCGAGTGGCCGGAGGTTCGATGGATCTGGTTCGTCCTTTGAGTGCTTCAGCCTCCTGGAGTGCCTGTTGGGGCTCATTGTGGACTAGGGAATCAAGGGCTGCATCCGCCGCGATCAATGTGGCGTCGGTCATTACGCTACAGGACTCTCCCACCAAGCCGTGTTGCTGGCAAAGTTTCACAATCTCATGAAAGACCTGCTCGTAAATTTTTTCTCCATATCGGTCCCGGATACGACTGAACGAAGAATGGTCCGGCACTTCGTCTTCCAGGGAGAGTCGGCAGAACCAGCGGTAGGCCAGATTGAAATGGACTTCCTCACACAGACGTCTGTCCGAATCGATGCCGTAGAGATACGCCACCAGTACCATTCGAAAGTAGACTACTGGATCAATGGAAGGGCGTCCTCGTCCTTCTGCATAGCAAGAGGTGGTCAGTTTGCGGATGAATGCCGGTTCGACAATTCGGTCAATCTGCCGGAGCAAGTGATCTTGTGGGATGAATGATTCCAGATCAATGACCGTTCTGGTCCTGGGCTCAAAGACATGCAATCCTTGCATCAGCGTCTCCATGGTTGAAAACAGGGAGATTGGACAACAAAGCGAACCTGTTCATACCGCCAAACCACTCCACAGATCAAGATCAATCACCCGTTGAACCGTTTATTTCAAACAGACTTTTTCAACACGCCCGGTGGTATTAAGGCACGTACCGGAATACGTATGAGTTGATACGATTACACCCTTGCGAACTACATCATGTAACGCAGCTTGTCACAAGCCCGCTTTTCATTCGGCTTGTCGTCGATGGCTTCCGCCAGCTCGTCGAAACCGAACATGGTTTTCACGCGATGCGTGTGCAGCGCGCGGTCATAGGGAACCTTGCCAGAGGTCCAGTAGGCGGAGGTGTACGGGCTAAACTCTGAAAAGGGCGCCGGTCCGAATTCATCGGCTACGTTCGGCAGGTTTCGCCACAGACGCAGGTGCTGACGGTGCGACGCGATTGCCGCGGGCACGAGCTCGGCATAGCCGTACTGCGCGAGGTCGGTGATTGCGGCGGCATGGTTGTTGACGTGCACGAGACCACCATAACCCCGGGTGTTGACTTTCGGATCCTGGTTGATAATCTCATCGAGTACGACTTCGACCATCCCCTTCACATCTGTGTAATGCGGAGTCCCATTCTCCTCCCCCTCTGGCAGGGTGATCCTGATCCCCTTGATTCGGCCCTTCGCCTTCCCGTAGTATCCGCTTCCGGGGTGGGCGTTGTCGAAAAGGCCAATCAGCTTGCGAATGCCGTCGATAATCGATGGGGTCGCAAAATCCGGGTGTTCTTTGAGCGCGTGAATGGCGATGGATGCGAAAATCACGTTGTGCCCGGACTCGCGCGGGGCTTTGATGTTCTTCTTGAGCGCCTCGGCGATACCATCGATCAGGCTTTCATTCGGTTTCTCTTTCGGAAAGGCTTCAAACAGCTCCGAATCCGCGATCTTCGAATTCTTCGTCATCTTCGCCCCGAACACCGATTCCCCGGCCATGACCCGCACGAGATCCGCTTCGATTCCCTTGTAGACTTCGGGGTCGAGATTCGGGCGCTGTTTCCCGATGAAATAACCGGCCACCACGGCCGCCCCGAGATGCCCGGCCATCGCGCTCATCCGGTGGGCTCTGGCCATCGCATTGAGGCCCTTCAACAGATAGGAATCGTCCAGGGCAACGCCTTTGCCTGATGCGGTGTCCGCGGCGTGGGTGAAGCCCCCAAACACACCGGGAAGACTCAGTCCACCTATGATACCCGTGGTAAGCTTGAGAAACTCCTTTCGATTCATTGTGCGATTCATAGTTAAATTCTCCCACTATATTCGTTTTGTTTACAAGCGATTCTACCAACTCTGCATTCAAGTGGTGATAGACACTACCCAAGGCGGAGTGGAACAATCGGCCGGATCAGTCAAAACAACTGCCAAGCCTTAGTATCAAACTCCTTCTCCAACTCCGGATCCTTTGCCCGCGCAATCAGGTCATAGTACGCAAAAGGATACTTGAAGACATGCCCGATGCCGATCGTCTTTGCCCCCCGCTTCTTCCAGTATTCCGTGTCGTCGGGACGCAGCTTGCTGAATTTGTGGTCCATGATCTTCCGATCATTCGGTTGCGGTCCCATGCGCGTCACCGTGACGTACTTGCGAAAAGCGGTCCGGCAGCTTTCGGCCCATTCGACGTCCCCCATCGCCGCCAGCTCGACCAGTGATTGGCCGAACGTTAGCATGTGTCCGGCGAAGCCCTGGCCAAAACCGACGAACCGGTCGATGGCATTGCTGGCCTCCTTCAGGATGAACCTGGACGCGGCCGCTTCGTCATTGAATTTGGGTGGATCGATACTCTTGTCCGGTTTCACATCGCGCCAAGGCTTGAAAGCCTCAATCAAATTGCACACCCCGTCTACGCGTTCGGGCGTCGCCGTCTCCGGCAGCATCCGAAACGCCTTGATGGCATGCATCGCGAAGATCGCATCGTGCCCCACCTGCCGTAACACGCCGCCCCCTTTCGCCAACGTTTTCCCCACGCGCTCCGTCGCATCTTTCACCGGATCGCCCTCTGGAAACGGTTTGCACAGTTTCGAAGTAGCCCAGTTTAGATTGAACAACTCAACGATCCGTGCCGCCGCAGCGTCGTCGAATTTGTTGTTGACGCACATCATGTGCGCCGAAATCATCGCGGCCCCGCGGTGCCCGTCGGCAAAATAATTCATTTCAGGAGCCCGCGCCAGACCATTGATCCCCAGCCGCACAAGCCGCTTCTCCGTCAGGCTGCGCTCCTCCGCCTGCACGTCGCAGCGACCGTTCAGGAATAACCCGCCCACGAAGGCCGCGCTGGCGATGCCAAACTCTCTTCGATCAAGTGTGTCATCCATTCAGATGCCTCCTGTGGAATCACCGCACAGACAATGGAATCAGCTTCCGATTTCATCATAACCCACATTTCCCGTATGGGTTGAGCCGGGAGACGCTCCAAGCTTGCAGTAACTCATAGTTTAACATCACCCCCCCCCTGTGTCTAGAACACGGCATTTTCTTGCTGGTTTTCCTACTCCAGACCCGGCTGAAAACCAGAAATGGGTGGTATAAATGATTGTCCTTGAAACGACGAGTTTCGTTGACAGAATCCGCACCTTCACTTGGACATCGCAACCTCTACGAACTAGCCCATCCCAGTCGTGGATTATTTTGAGTCATCACTGTTTTCCGGATGCATTCGCGGAACGGCGAGGTCGCGTCGGGGCGTGGGACCGAAGAAGTCAGGTGAATGCTATTTGCGATGCCACCGAGCGTCGAAGACTGGCGATGAATCCCTTGACACTGGACAAGCTAGCTCGTCGTCCCGAACTCAATATACTCCCTGTCGATGCTGTCCCACAAAATGACTTTATGGAATACCGTCTTCTCGACCGCTGTTACCAACGCTTCTTCATTTGAAGCCGCCAGCGAATCTCCTCCAAGACCAGCACGGTTGGTAGATGACTTTCCTCCGGCGCAGATCAAGAGCCAACATTCGTCCGCGTCTGCAAGGTTGTACTTAGGGAATTTTTCTGTCTTGTCCCGAACAATCCGAGCAATTTCGGGTGCGGAGATGCCGATGACCGCAGAATCGGCGCAGTGCCAAAGTCGCCAGTTGCTTTCATGATCTGTATTCCTTACGTTAACGCTCTGAAAATGGGTGTGAAGCAAGGGATATTTTTCAAAATCAGCAGAGTTCGGACGATGTCTGTCGAGACAATAGTGAGCTTCGCATTCACCCACTGGGAAATGTAATAGGAGAAAAGACGCAAGCTCGTCGGCTAAAGCCACGACGTCACCTCTTGTAGGGAGGCAGTTGGTGAACGATACAGCGACGTGGAGTTTTCTGAACGCCGTCGCATCAGAGTGTTTCAACTGGATGTGGTGGCATACTTCATTCCAGATGGCCTTCCGTCGCATGGACACAGAGCCGCGACTATCTGAATCTAAGTAGTAGTCCGTTACCTCGAACGCCACTTCCAACGAATTCCCCTGCCAGTCGATGTTTGCCCAGATATCTGGTCCAGCAATGTCACGGCTGTCGTGCTCAGGAATACGCTGCGATAGTCGCTCCAAGTGATGCACTTTGGCGTCCTGCTGATCGAGGAATTCACGGACGAGGAACTCCTCCTGTTCTTCCTTACTACGCTTGACCAATTTGGCACTCCATTAGACGAGATTTGAAGTATTATAGCACGATGCTCCGCCATTCGTGTTACAAATTAGACGGCCCAGACTGCTGGCGGGTTCACAAATTCTCTCCCACCCCTTCGATGCGTCGGTCACATTTGACCAAAATGACGCACCAGCGAAAACGGTGGTATTAAGGCACGTACCGGAATACGTATGAGTTGATAGGATTTGGTTGTCTGTGTCATGCAGTATGGTGTATCATGACTCGTTAAGTAAGAAAATAGCAATCAGAGACAGGTTTTCTACAGAGCAGCTCAGCAGCATTTCGCGACGAAGACGAGAACTCGCGCGAAAATGTCGGGAATGTCATGACAGCTAGCACGGCTATTTGCTTTTCAGGTCAAATTGAAACTGATTTTCCCCATCCGGGGTGACATTGATTTCCAGCGTGCTTTTCTCGTTGTATTCTGCCGGTATATACTGCTCCATAGCAGGCTCTTTCCCGGTTCCTTCCGCGTTATCGACCATCTTGTCTTTGGACTGGCGACTCGCGGTGATCTCGACAGTCCATTGCCCCGCCTGCATATCGGTAGTAAAGGTACCTGCCTTGACACTGGCAAAATACGACTTGTTTTTCCTGGCAGGATCTTTGAACAGAATACTGGCGTCCGGCAGGGGTTCTCCATCGAGAGTCACATTCCCCGTCACGGTTTCCAGAGCGGGGCCAGCCGAAGTTTTGCCACATCCGGTGAGCAGCGACAGAGTCAGAATCATCAATAGCGAATAGAGAGGTGAACGTGTCAAGATCATGGTGTGAACATTTCCTAAAAAATTAAACAGCGGATAAATCTGTCTAAGTTGCTGTCAAAAGTCGCATCCTGAGAAGATCAGCGGACAAGCATCAACTAAAATTCGCCGATGACTTCCTGACCGGCACGGGTAGAGAGTGCCTGCCAAGTTCCCAAGTCAATATTTTCTGAAGCAAAGCGAACTGCTCCATCCGCCATCAGGATATGTACGCCACCGACATGAAAACTGCGTGCATAGGTTCGCGCGCCTCCGGTGCAGGAGACCGGGCCCGAAGAATAACCCGCACAAGGGAAATTTGGCATATTATAGTTTGTGCATGTGTAGTTGCAGTCAGGGACCGGAGAGTTAGGCGGTTCTGCTGTATTGAAGGCACCGCCATGATGAGAACACCCCCCGCCCCAGTAATTTCCTACTTCGCCCCAAGGGGTACTGGCACTGGCACCATCCGGACGAGCCACACCTTCGCCTGCCATGATCGTATTGGATGTTCCATCCGTCACATCCCGGGTTTTTGTTTTCGAATAGCGATAGAACATCCCGCTGCCGTTTGTGCTAACCCAACTGCCATTGGTTTTCCCGGAACAGACACCATAGTTTCCTCTGAAGTTGCGCGCGGAATTGACACTTGGATTCGAAGGACAAACTAGCGCCGGAATCACGGTGAAGCGGTACGATGATCCATGAACATAAGCAAAGTTTTCCTGAATATACTTGTTGTACAACGGCGCCTGGTCAACATAAGGCAGAATTTGCTGCATCCACGACTCTCGACTTCGGGTTAAGGGACCGTATCCAGTGTCCCAGGCCCAGCCGTAAGGGAGTACGGTATGTGTATCAAGGTAGTTATGCATCGCGAGGCCGATTTGCTTCAGATTATTTTTGCAGGTGCTGCGGCGTGCAGCTTCGCGTGCCTGTTGGACCGCAGGCAACAGCAAGGCAATCAGAATCGCGATGATGGCAATCACCACCAGCAGTTCGATTAACGTAAAACCACGCTTAAGTTTGGCAGAAACCGCTCTCATTAGATTAACTCCAAGTACAGTACGTAAATTATTTAAGATGATTGATTTATGTATTCCGGGATTTCCCATATGGGGCTGAGTGTGGAACCGATCCAGACTCGCAACCTTCCCGATGATAACAACAATACCCCCCCGAGTCTAATTTGTGTGGATATTTCGATACCTTTCCCGTCTTCCAGCCCGAGCGATCCGGGAACGGGGCCAATCGGAGCGTTTTCCAGCGGCCAGCGTCTGTTCTGCGCAGGTCATCTCCAAGAGGAACCGCGTTTTTCACTATTTGATCCACTGCAGTTTCACGTCACGTGACCCGCGGCGGCGGAATTGCCAGCCGTGCAATCCGATCAAGAATTGCGGTGAATAATCTCTGTGACACAGCCACTTTGACCAGTTCCTTACCGGATAGGGTAAAACATTGATTTAATTGCACGTTCCCAAGCCCGTGCAGACGAGAATTGTTTGGTAGAGTCTGAATTCGCAAAAACGCACGGGTTCTCAGAGCATGTTTTAGAGTCAGCAAAACCGGTGATTAAATCGGAATCCCAGTATTAGTATGGATTCGTGGAGCCTCAAACAGCCGAGATAAGTAAATTAAACGAGGCGCAAGTACCGAATAGTCAAGGAATTACGGGTCGGCTGAGTTTTTGACCCTATGCCACATTTTCTGCTATTCAAAATTCAGTGTGAAAGAGCCAAATCGTTCTGGTTCTCTCCCAGCATCTTCCCAACCATAAGCATACATGCCGACATGCCAGAGGCGGACGGTGGTGTCTGCCATGATTTGAAAGCCGCAGTCACGGGCACGCTTGCAGAATGAATAATCTTCTGCAAGATAATCATAGCCATCATCACGTTGATAGAGCATCGGATGAAAAAAGGGAATCATCGTCTCGCCGAAACGTTCATTGCACATGGGCAGTTTCAGCTCTTCCTGAATCTTACGGTAGACTTCCCTGCGAATATGGAGAAAACCCGTTCCCGCATACAGGATTTCCATCAGTCCCCCACCATCGCCAAACGTCATCTTCGGTGTGCCCGGCAGCACATGGCAAGCGAGTTCCCGTTTTCCTTTTTTGGGATAGATGCCGCAGGAGATTGGCAGATTGTGTTTTCGCAGTTTTTCAATCGCATCGGGAAAGAAGCCGACATCGGAATCGATCCACATCGTCTCTTCAAAGCCGTCTTTTAGTGCGTTGGTGGATAACTGGTTGCGTCCCTGATCAATGGCCGCATAACCACGAATGCGACGTACTGTATATCCACGCCGTTCCAACTCTTTAAGTGACTGCTCACACTGGGGAACAATACTGCCGGAATACGGAACCAGAACCACACATTTTCGTGGGTCCATCGGATCAGCCGAGGCACGGGGGCTGGCTTTTTGGTTGGGAGTCTTGCTTGTTTTGTGTGTATGTAAGCCCGCATGATTGACCTGCTGGTCGTGGGGAATTCCTACGAAGGTCAGCAGTTCACGCACTCCTGCTTCCTCGTTGAGTTGTTCTACATCTACTATTCGGAGATGATCTGGAAACTGTTTAGCAAGCATTTCTGCTCGCTCATTGTATTCATCCCAGTACCGGGCGATGCCTACTTCCCGACTCTGGATATCATACTTGGGAAAGATACGAGACCAGTTTGGTTCATAGTGCCAGCCCGACGGTAGTTCTTTCGCCCAATGGTTGGTCGGAAGCGGATGCGCCTGATCCAGCCAACGGCAGAAACTTTTGACGACAGCTTCTTTATCTCTTTTTAAGCAGATGATGCGAACGTCAGGTTCTGCTTTGATGATCTCTTCTACATAGGGCAGATAAAAAGAAGCAATATCGCCGACAAACTCAGAATTTCGTTTCCGTCGCATCCGGGCAAAGCGTCTGGCAATGATGCCACTATTCGATTCATGATCCCAAGGCAATAAGGGAGCTTCTTCATGAGTGACTTGAGTATTTGGCTGGCCGTTCAGAATCTCGGCAAGCGAAAGCGTTCCACACCGGCCTGTTCCCATGCCGAGGATGATCTTTGAAGTCTGCGTCATTGGTTGTTTGTTTTCAGTTGTGAGATTGTAGTGACGCGACACCTGTTAAGCTATGATGGGTCAATCGAATTTTTGTATGGTGAGAATTCTACAAGATAAGGTTAGAAAATAATTTCACCATTAAGCCAATCACTCTTCGACTGTTACCACCATGTTAAATCCGGAAAGAGTAAGACGAACATTTTCATCGTCTTCATGTAACTTCTTCATGATCGCGTCGCCTTCGCTAATAGCCGTGATTTTAGCACCTTGTTTGATTGCACTATTTACTTCTTCTAACCCAAAAAAAGATAATCCAGACTCCTTTGAAATATTTAGGCCTATTTTAATTTTTTTCAGTGACATAGAAATTCCTAACTTATCATTTTGCCTGTGCTAAATCACTTGGTTTCATGCTTAGCACAATTTGATGATTGCGTTCTCGAAAACCAAGGATAACACATTCGATTGTAGATCCAATTTCTGGAAAAGCAGAAGGAGATAACCTACCTTTTTCGTCTGTAATATCAACTATCTGAACTAGACCTTCAAAATCTATATTAGGAATAGTAACAAAAAAACCATATGTCTCATGCCTCTTTACCGTGCATGTTAATTTCGTGCCTAGCTTATGTGATTTCAACATTTCAGTCCAGCCATCGCCATAATTCTTCATTATCAATTAGTCTCCTTATTGCATTATTTAAGACGTCAAAATCTTTCTGTGGAATTGGGATTTCGATTTCTGCTGGATCTGAAAGATATGGTACTTCATGTTGCTTAATACGTTCATTATAGATGTCAGTTGGTATGTCTACTTCGAGAACTCCTTCACCATATTTATCTGCATATTCTTCAGCTAATTTTCTCCCTTTCGCAAAGTATGCTGATTTATCTCCAGTATTAAAATCTTCAGGATGAAACCCTTTATTTAATAGTGTATCACCTTGCCCTACTCCAGGCGCTTTGTAGATTGTTGTAATCGGATTTTTCTCAGGTCCGTTCTCTAAATCGTCAACGAGATCATCCATCTGATCTGATGATTGGTCTCCACCACCATCATCGCCACTATCAAGACCACTTACCACTCCCACAATGATAATTACAGCAGGTGCGTAATCGCGAATTGCTTTCATAAAGTCATTGGCTTGTTGGTTTACCTTAGGTAGTTGCCTCTGCTTTCTCTTTTGCTTTAGAGCTTCGTTTACTTGATCAGCTCCTCCTTCGACCAAAATTTCCTGTGCTTCTTCGGGTAATTGGTTAACCTCATTCGGGTCAAGCGGTAACCCAGCTCCCCTCACTCTTACGGGTTCTGCCGGGGCATCTTGTATTACCTGATTGTTTAGCTCATCTCCCTCTATTACTTGTAAGGCACTTGATGTGGCCACGCCTAAGGGACCTAAAACTTCTAACCCTTGATGTGCAACACCGGCACCTGTCGAATAGGATTCCCCCCCACCATTGAGAGCATCTTGATAAATTTCATCCGGTGTATTTGCGTCACCAGTATAGATCCATCTCCAGAGATTACCAGGGTTTTTCCAGCCCCCTGGATAACCTCCCGGTTCTAATCCTGGATTTGGCGGAGGTGGTGCAGGAGGTCCAACAAAAGCAACAGGTGCGGGCTCTATCTCGGAAGTGCCACCACCGGATGACGATCCGCTTCCCGAGCCGGATGTGCTGCCAGATGTTGAGGCTGAGCCAGAGGTACTGCCTGAAGTGGATCCGCTGGTCGAACTTGATCCACTGGTTGAGCCCGAAGTACTCCCTGAAGTAGAACCACTGGTTGAACTGGAACCTGATCCACTTGTCGAACCTGAGTTGCTTCCAGAAGCCGAACCTGAAGTGCTCCCGGATGTGGAGCCACTTGTTGAACTCGAACCACTGCTGGAAGCTGAGCTGCTTCCCGAAGTGGAAGCGGAGCCGGATGTACTACCTGACGTTGAACCGCTGGTTGAGCTGGAACTGCTGCCAGAGGTGGAACCGCTTGTTGAACTTGAACCACTGCTGGAAGCTGAGCTGCTTCCCGAAGTGGATGCTGAACCAGAGGTACTTCCTGATGTCGAACCGCTCGTTGACGACGACCCGCTGGTGGATGAGGAACTGCTACCCGAAGTGGAAGCGGAGCCAGATGTGCTACCCGATGTCGAACCACTGGTTGAGCTGGAACCACTACCAGAACCAGAAGCCGATCCAGAGGTACTTCCCGAAGTTGACCCGCTTGAAGAACCTGATCCTGATGAACTCCCCGATGCAGAAGAGTTAAGTGTAAATGTGATGCTGGACCAAGCTCCTTCCATCATCATCATACTGTCGACAGCTCGCACAGAAATGGTGTGTGAGCCAGCAGTCAGGTTAGCGGGAGTATATGTGAATGTGCCCAGCATGGAATCGAAGGCTGCGTAGCCGTTTGAAATCTGGTCACCGTCAGTGTCGACTTCCACGGAAACCATCATCAGGTCACCCGTGTAAGAGACCTGACCATTGATGGCTGGATCGGTAGTGATATTATCACCGGGCAGATCAGTATCGTTGGTGAGTTGCAGCGAACTGATTTCCGGCAACATGCCACCTTCGACGACATCTGTTACGCTGATGCTACCCCATGTTGTTGAGGAATTACCATCTGTGTCTGTGGCACTGACTCCGAATGAAGCAATTTGACTGGTTTCATAATCCAAGGCTGTGATGAGCGTCACATCACCGGTTGTTGCATCAATCGAAAACGTTTCGCTACCAGAGGTAAGTGCATAGGTGACTGAGTCGCCTTGAGGATCATTGGCGGAAACAGTGCCGATAACAGACCCAACAGCAGTATCTTCAGCGGTACTCCACCAATACCCCATTTCCCCTTCAGAAAAAGCGGGAGACTCTGCCACATCAGTGACATTCACATCGCCCCAAGATGAGGCACTGTTTCCATCTGTGTCTGTGGCACTGACTCCGAACGAGGCAGATTGACTTGTTTCGTAATCGAGGCCGACAATCAGTGTGACAGCCCCTGTGGTGGCATCAATCGAAAAGATGCCTGCTCCTGAAGTCAACGCATAATTAAACGCATCACCATCTGGGTCAGTGGCAGAGACGGTGCCGATAACGCTGCCGACAGGAATGTCTTCAGCGGCATTCCACCAGTAGCCCATACCGGCATCATCAAACTCTGGTGCAGCGTTGGTGCCACTGAGCATCTGGCGTTGCTCAAGCTTTTCTATTGAGGCGATATATTGAAATGTGTGCTTTTTTCTGCGTCGACTGGCACGTCGAGAACGAACAGGAGCACCAAACTTGATTGAGTGACGTAGCGAATACAACCAGTCCTTTAACACCATAGCAAGCAGTCCTTCATTGTTGTAAATCAAGCCAAAAATCAGGAAGACTCCGCAGATAACTCAATCCTTAAAAGTGTTCGGTTTTCGACGCACTTTCATGAATTCAGTTTGCGTGAGAATTCTTAACTAATTTTTGTCAAATTGACGGAAGGGTGATAATGCTACTTAAAAATTGAAGTGACTCGTCCTTGATTGGGGAGAGTTGATCCATTCAATAAACACAATGCATTACCATGTGCCTGCGTGTTTCATAGCACAGGTATACAAGCATTATGCAAAAGCTGCAAAGTAAATAACTGATGTTCAAGGAAATTTTTGAATAATCTGCATATTTGTTACAAAACGATTTCATTGACTTAAATGTGACTATGCATCTGTCATATTTACGATCAATGAATTAATTGTATGCAATTACACTACAGCCACTTAGATCTGGGACTGCGATTTAAGATCTGGGGGCTCTCACCAACATTACAAATAGAGGCAAGATAGAAATCACTGGGTTGAACCATAAAGATCACCCATGTTTTAGACTGGCGGATAGGATGATAGGGCTTGAAATTAAAACATCAAAAAAGGAACGTCTTTGGCCTACCGAATACTATAAAGTGTTAATTGATGCTCTCACCCGAGGTGGGGCTAAGCATAACCCGATAGAAGAATATCTCGAACTGGCAAATGTGCTAATCCGACATTTCCCAAATGGAACCTGAACCGACCGCACAGGCAGCAAGTTGACTCGATGATACCGTCCGACAGCGTGGCGTTCCACGAATTGGTTCTATTTTAAAAAATCTTACATCGACTCTTAACTTTACCCAAACTTGGTTCTAATGTGTCTGATAAACTTATCTCGGAAATCAAAATTCGCTTAACTCATTAAGTCATTCGTATTTAATACAACTGAGACAAGTCATTGATCGTTTGTGAGAATGCCGCCCGATGACTAGGTAAATACTGTTACCCTTTCATTTAAGCTTAGGGGGAGAGTCGGGTTCTCTGCCTGAATTGTTAGTTTGCAGTGCTTTTACGACGCGTTCGAATTGCGCTTCGAACTTTGCTTTATCTTGTTCCCAACTGGTAAAATCTGGTGCAAACCGTTCAAGAACAAGATTTCGTTTGGGATGTTGCCAACCGGAAAAAAGATGGCCATCGAGATCCAGCGTGGCAGGCTTCCCATTTCTGTACCAGTCTTTTGAGAACTTTTGGCGATCAGCATTTTTCATTAATGGATCAAGTTAAGGGGAGCATGCCACAAGGATGATTAGACAATCATAATTCTAACATTAAGGAAATACGAACTAAGGACAATTTTCCCCTGATTGTATATTTTGTCTGGAATGAATGGCCCTCGGTTTAAGAATCCTGTTCGGAATCATTTTCCGTTTCAACCGTAGCTTGATTAGCATCAACGTTTAATTTGCCATCGAATGGTAGTGGATGCTTAAAGGTCAAGGTTCGATGCGGGAACGGGATCTCAATGTTGGCTTCATCGAGTGTTCGTTTCACATTAGCAATTACTTCATCTTTCGACCGACGAATCTCAAGTGGGGTTGAACCAGTCCACCAGGTGACTTCAAAGTTGATAGAAGAAGAAGCAAATTCCTGCGCGAAGATTTCTACCGGTTTTAAAGTTGCTACTGTTGGGCAATTTTTAACAGCCTGCTCGATGATATCACGGCAACGATCGACATCTTCACTATATGCAATCCCACAGATAATCGTTGTTCGGCGTAAATCCATGTTGGTCAGCACACAGACGGGATTCTTAAACAGCAAAGCATTGGGGACGACAACAAGCTGCCCATCTACTTGCCTGATCGTGGTCATTCTAATCGTCACGTCTTCAACATTACCAGTAATGTCACCACATTCGATAAAGTCTCCTTTTTCAAAGGGGAATCGCCACAGAATCAGAATGCCTGCAAAAAAATTTTCAAAAATGTCCTTAAAGGCAAAGCCTAATGCGACAGAGCCCAGTCCAAGAACAGTGAGTAATTTGGCAGGTGTCATACCAGGAAAAATGATGACGGCAGCAATCGTCAGCCCCAACACCCAAGTTACGAATGTTGAAACTTGAGCCAGTAAGTCTTGCAAACTCGGACGTAGTCCTGCCTTTCGGGCTGAACGCCGTACAATTACCTCTACCGCATAATAAGCAAGCCATGTTACGCCAAGTATAATGATACCTACGGCCAGCAAGGGAAGACGTTCAAGAAAGTCACGCCAGAGTACACCTAAGCTTTTCGTCACATGACTTGAAGCTTTCTGTAAGTCGAAACTATCGGCCTCTCTCACTTTTATATTGTTGACAACTGCTACAACGTCTTCCACATTGCGACTCATTTCGCCAGCCCAGTCGCGATTGTTTTTTTCTGTTACCGTTCCTTCCAAAAACACCACGCCTTCGTCCACTTCTACATGTATCTGTTCAAACCATTTTGATGCTTCCAGAATTTTAAGGATTCGAGACTGGATTTCTTTATCATTTGACTGGGGTTCGATCTCAATTTTTTGTGTTGACTCCGGAGATCCACCAGATCTGTCAGCGTCCGAAAGTTCGACTTGGGTTTCTGTTGATTTCGTCTGCGCAAACGCAGATGTGCAAAACAGGAAACTCATTAGTAATGCAACGAATATTCCACTGGAATTTATTTTGAGCCTGGGAGAATGCGGGATATGATCTGATCCAACTCGTCTCATTCGTTTGTAGCGATTTACTCTCGCTAGATTATTTGTTGAGATTCGATTCAGACTATGCATTTTTCTCTTATCCGTTCTATTTCTCATGTTCAGGCATATGGACTACCTCAGATACAAGAGCCTGAAAGCGAATCGACTCCGAATGGCATGACAGCCGTCGAGTGAATCCAGTATCAAGCCACTTTTCACCGTTTTGGATACATGACTATGGAATTCGTAACAGCATGGTTTAAGAGTGGGAAGAATTGTTTTTTTCAAAAAAGCGGTCGCCCTTCGGAATCTCTACCATCGGTTTGGGAGCCAGAGAACCTACCAAGTACAAGTCAATGTTGTCAAGAATATGTTTCGCGGCATGACTTGTCTTGTTCAAATTGTGTATGTTGCCCGCACGCCGCTCGATTGTGGCTTGAGGCGCGGGCGAGAAATGAATCTGAGCGGCATCGTAACAGTAGATTGCTCGCCCCTCAATCAATTTCTGACTGATGTTGAAGGGACAGGGTCGATAAAGCTCACAACGGCTTTTTCTGTCAAGCCGCGTAAGGGGGTATTACTCTCTCTGGCGTTGAGAAAATCCGTGTTTTTGCTGTTTTTTTAATCCTGTTTCTCATTTTCTTCGTTTCCTGTATCATTCGTGTCAGGAAAGGCCGTAAAATATTCTATCGGAGATCTGTTTTGTGGTCTGTCCAGCGTGATTGCCACGCATGTTCCTGTCTATCCGGTCAAAGTAGTGCGTCGTGAGTTTTTCGGCGCTTTTGGTCTTACTTCAATAGGGAGTTCGAACTGATGAAAAAAGAAGAGATGGCCTATATCGGGTGCCGACTGCTGGCATTGTATTATATTGTGAATGCATTGTACGCCATCACCACGTTTACATTATTCTTTACTTCCTGGAAGAGAGCTCAGGTTAAGCTCACTTTTCCTGAAGCCAGTATGGTCTATTACCAGTTGGCTCCATTTGTGTTTTATGTGATTGCCGGCTGCGTGTTGTGGTTTGGTGCGGGGAAGATTGTGAATACTCTGTTGCCCGGATCAAATATTGACAATGGCCTGAGATCCATGACGGCGTTTCAAGTGCAGTCGGTGATTTTTTCCGCCATTGGAATCCTGGTCTTGTCGTTGACGATTCCTGACATCGTAGGCGCACTCTACACAATGACCCAATGGCAGAATATCAGTACTTTTTCCCAAGTGTCACTCGAATTTAAGACTCAGGCTGTTGAGCTGGTAATCCGGATGTTTGTGGGTGTATTTCTCCTGTTCGGCTCAAAAGGGTTGAGCAGCTTACTTGTTCGGGTTCGCGCGGCAAAATTGAACTGATGGTGTTTCGTTGGCGATAGCAGGAAGATTCTATCGCATGGGCGCCGCTATTTGTTAAGATGTATTTGAGAGTCTGGAATTGTGCGTGAGCCTATAGACGTTTTTTGTATGATATGAGGTCAGGTTGGCGCAAGAGCAGGCTAGGCAGAGTTGGGGAGTTCGTCAGATTTTCTATTGAAATGGGAAAACGGATAGATGAATCAAGACGGTGTTGAGGTTCTTGCGCAACAGCAGATGTTCAAAGCCTTGCCAGATATCAAGATTATCCTTGAGTTAATCAGCAAAGGTGGTTCCCTCCATGAGACTCTGACGACTCTGGTTGAATATATTGAAGCGTGCAGCCAGGAAATGGTCTGTTCGATTTTATTGCTTGATGATGAAGACCGACTCAGACACGGTGCTGCTCCCAATCTGCCGGTCGACTATATCCGCGATATCGATGGTACTAAAATTGGTCCCAGCGAGGGCTCGTGTGGTACAGCCGCTTATCTGAATCAACAAATTGATGTTTTCGATATTGCCACTGATCCATTATGGGTCAAGTACAAGGCTCTGGCTTTAAAACATAATCTTCGGGCCTGCTGGTCGGCGCCGATTCGTTCCTCGACGGGGGGCGTTTTGGGGACGTTTGCAATCTACTATCACAAGCCGTATAAGCCCAGTCCATTTCACCTTCGTCTGATTGAACAGGCCGTCTATCTGGCAGCGATTGCCATTGAGCATTCCCGGTTCGAAGCGAATTTGCAGAAAAGCGAACAGGAATCTCATCAGTTACGTGTGCAACTGACCGAAGCGATTGAATCTCTGACTGAGGGGTTTGCGTTGTTTGATGCCGAAGACCGACTGGTGATGTGCAACTCCAAGTTCCGCGAGATCTATCAGGAAAGTGCAGACCAGTTGTTACCCGGCCAACGGTTTGAAGATCATATTCGAATCTCAGCGCAGCGCGGACAGATTCCAGAGGCCGTTGGACGCGAAGAAGAATGGGTGCAGGAGCGGCTCAAAGAACACCAGAATCCGACAGGAAGCTTGCGGCAAAAACTGCGAAATGGTCAATGGTTTCTGATTACTGAACAGAAGACTGCTGAGGGGGGGATCGCTGGTGTTCGGGCCGATATTACCAAACAGGTCTTATATGAAGAGGAGTTACGTAGTTCGATTAATCTGATTGAATCCATTCGTAATCTCCTGGCGCATTACATTGCCGATTCCAATCCAGATAAAGTGTTTGAAGATCTGTTACAGACATTACTGAATACTTCAGGCAGCGAATATGGTTTCATTGGAGAGATCCTGGAGTCTGAAGAGGCTCCCCCCTGTTTTAAGACTCGGGCAAGTATGAAAGTCTCTCCGGGTGAGAATACACCGCAGGGTGAGGCAGCGCGTTTGCATCCGGTTCTGGAGTTCTATCATCTGGAACGACTGTTTCGTCAGATGATGACTACCGGAAAAGCGATTATTTCAAATCAGCCAGCAGAAGATATTCGTCTGAATGGTCTCGCACATAATCAGACTGTAGATGATCTGGAATCATTTCTGGCCCTGCCGATCTATTCTCAGGGGGATCTAATTGGTATCGCGGGCATTGCAAATCGGCCATCAGGCTACGATGAACAGCAGGTTGATTTCATAAAACCACTTCTAGTCACCGGCGGAACTCTGTTAAGAGCTTATCGTAACGAATTCATACGTAAAGAAAATGAAAACGCTTTACAGATATCAGAAGAACGTTTTTCAAAGATATTTCATCTCAGTCCGTCGGGAATGGTAATTATCGATTTGAAGACCGGTGATCTGCTTGATGTGAATGAATCATTTCTGAAGACCACGCAGTATGACCGCGAAGAGGTCATCGGAAAAACGATGCAGGACCTCAACTTGTATACGGACCCCGCGAGTTGGAAAGAAATTGTCAGCAGGGTAGGTCGAAAAGGGCAGGTTTATAATCAGGAGACTGTGCTGCGTGTCAAAGGTAGAGAGAAGCGAGTTATTGATAGTTCTGCCTGGTTGATCGAAAGTGCCGAGGGACAGGAACCTTTGCTGCTGTTGATGATTAAAGATATTACAGAGGAAAAACAGGCCAACGAGCTGAACAGGCAACTGCAGATTCAACTGCAACACAGTCAGAAAATGAAAGCCATCGGTCAATTGGCAGCCGGAGTGGCCCACGAGTTCAATAATATTCTTGTCGGAATTAATTTGAACGCAGAACTGATGCAGCTGACATCAGAAGACAAAATTCCGGAAGCGTTTCGGGAGCCCTTACAGGATATTCAGAAGTCAGGCGAACGGGCAGCAGAGCTGGTCAAACAAATGCTCGCTTTCGGGCGGAAGAAAGAGCCGAGTACTTCATGGTTTGATATGAATCTGCTGATTTCAAACAATTGTAACATCCTGCAGCGAATACTGGGTGAGACAATCACTCTGAATCTGGAACTGGATCCAGATACAAAACCTGCCTGGGCCGATGAAGCAGAGATTGAGCAGGCTCTGATGAATCTGGTTGTCAATGCCCGTGATGCCATGCCCGAGGGGGGGGCACTCAGCATCAGTACTCAGAATGTTGAATATTCCAAGGACCCAGTGTCCTGTGAATTGCCCCGACTTCCCGGCTCTTACTCACTATTATCGGTCAAAGATAACGGTTGCGGAATGTCTCCTGAAACGGTCAATCAGATCTTCGAGCCTTTCTTCACAACCAAGCCGGCAACAATGGGGACCGGCCTGGGACTTTCCACGGTGTTTCGTGATATTTCCAATGCGTGTGGTTTTATTTCCGTCGAGAGCCAGTTGGGTGAGGGGACAGAATTTCGGATCTACCTGCCTCAGAATCAGGGAAAATCAGTAATCAACAAAAGGGAAGAAACCACAACTTCACAAGCTCCCACTTTGGGGAGTGGCGAGACGATTCTCGTCTGTGATGATGAAGCAATGGTTTTGTCTGCAGTCGCTTCTCTGGTTGAGGCTGCTGGTTACTCTGTCATCAAAGCATCCGGGCCGCTGGAGGCGATTCAGGCGGCCACCTCTCATGACGGAAAGATATCACTGTTGTTAACAGATTTTAATATGCCAGGCATGAATGGGCAGCAACTTGCAAACCAACTGACAGAGTTGGATCCTGAGTTGAAGGTGATTTATTTGACTGGGCTGGCAGGAGACGTTCCGGAATCCAGTGAGGGAGAGCCGTTTGAAGTGATCCAGAAGCCGACGAAGATGGATATTTTGTCTAAGAAAATTCGAACGGTCCTGGAACGCAGCTAATGCTATGGCATTTAATAGAGAATTGTACCCCTTGAAATAAGGCGATACATTGCCGCTATCTTTTTGCTCTGTGTGCTGAATGCCCAAGTGGGTGCTGAATGCCCAAGGGGAACCGGTCAGCTGGAGGTGCTTAGACTGGCTAATTCTGGTTCGATTGTAATTCGTACGGATTTAAAACCTGGTGTTTTGGAGAGCGGGTCGACGGTGTGTGGGACGAGGATGTTGGCTTCGGGGTAGTACATCAACGCGTTTCCCGCGCGGACGTCGAACTCGCGGACTAGAATAAATTGCATCTCCCCTGCCTCGCTTTTGATCTTCACCCGTTGATCGGGTTTCAAGCCGAGGCGGTCGATGTCGACTCGGTTCATGAGGATCACATCGCGGCGTTCCTGTCCACGGTAGATGTCTTCGTCATCGTAGACCACGCTGTTGAATTGGCCTTCCGAACGAATTGTCATCAGCCGTAGTTGATTTTCCTCAGTGTGGAGATCGGGAAGCGGGATCGCGTGGAATTTTGCTTTACCACTTTCGGTGGGGAACTGATATTCCTCAAAGGCCCGGCCGGTGACGTGGAATTCCTTGTTAGAATTGATCGTCTCTTTCATGTTCTCGTAGCCGGGGATTAGATCGGCGATTAATTCGCGGATTGCGGTGTGGCTTTCGAGTTTCTTCCAGTTGATGCGATCATCGCCGGCGAACAGTTTTTGACCGATGGCAGCGAGAATGGAAACTTCGCTGCGCGGGCCTTCAAAGCGGGATGTGCCGCCATCACTCATGCGGACGTAGCTAAACATGGATTCTTGCGTGGTCGATTGCGGTTCTTCATCGCGAGGGAGTACGGGCAGGATTAATGTTTCCTGACCGGTGCCCCAGACGTGTCCGGTATTCAATGTTGTGGAGAGATACAAGACGGTTTTAATGCGACGCATTGCTTCCAGGGCGTAGGTTGTATCGGGGTTACTGCCGAACAAATTGCCACCCAGACAGAACGCGAAGTCCATCTCTCCTCGGTGCGAAGCTTCGATACAGGCCATCGTATCGTAACCGGGAGTGGTGGGGACTTTGATGCCGAGCTGACTTTCAAAACGTTCGAGCATCGCTTTTTTCATACCCGGCGTCACGCCTACGGAACCGAGTCCTTGTACGTTGCTATGCCCGCGAATCGGCATCAGGCCTGCTTTGCGGCGACCGACCATACCTCGTAACAGTGAGACGTTCGCAATTGTCTGTACGTTGTTTGTGCCATGCAGGTGATGCGTGATGCCCATGCACCAGCCGATGACGACATTTTTGGCCGAGATATATTGTTCGGCTATTTTTTGGATGGTGGGTTTGTCAACGCCGCTTTGTTGGACAATCTCATCCCAGCTGGTATTTTGCACCTGTGCCTGAAAGGCTTCGAAATTCTCGGTATGTTCTGCAATGAAGCGGCTGTCATGGGCGTTGCGCTCGAGGACTTCTTTGGCGATGCCAGTCAGCAACGCCAGGTCGCCGCCGATATGCGGCTGCACATACATCGAAGCGATATTGGAACCAAACAGCATGCTGCGGACATCGCTGGGGACTTTGAAATTGACCAGTCCGAGTTCTTTGACGGGGTTAATCACGATGACTTTTCCGCCCCGCCGCCTGATTTCCATGAAGGCTTTCATCAGACGTGGGTGGTTGGAAGAGGGGTTAGCCCCGATCAGGATGTAAAGATCGGTATGTTCTAAATCTTCCAGCCGGATGGTCCCTGCTCCGGTGCCGACACTGGACCCCAGGCCGACGCCGCTGGCTTGATGGCAGTAAAAGGAACAGTTATTGACATAGTTTGTGCCCATTAAACGGGACATCATTTGAAATAGAAAACCGGCTTCGTTAGAGGAACGCCCGCTGGCATAATAGAAAGTGCGTTCGAGTCCCGCTGCTTTCAAGCGGTCGACGACCAGGTCGATGGCGGCGTCCCAGGAAATCGGTTTGTAGTGTTTTTCGCCGGGGGAAAGTAAAAGCGGTTCCGTCAGGCGGCCGCTGTATTCGAGTTGTCGGGAAGAAAACGAGCGTAACTGATCGAGGTTGTATTTGGCAAAGAAATCGCTGGCGACTGCAGGCTGCATGTCGGAGGCCATTGCCTGAAATGATTTTTTGCAGACTTCCGGGAATAAGCCTGCCTCATTAACCATGCCCCCTTTTTGTCCGCCCATTCCCACGGCGCAGGTCTTACAGGCGTTTTTGGTACGCATTGCTTTCCAGAGTTTCCACCAGCCGACTCGGTTCGCCAGTGTCAGACTATATTTGATCGCTTTCCAACCGCCGCCGCTACGTGGAGTTTTCACGTTCTGTTATCCTTTGTCGTTCATCAGGAGCACACTGTAGTGAACCGCAGTATTTTGGTCTTAAAGCATTTTTGATTATTTTGCCAAAATCTGCAACCATTTCACGTTACGTCGAGTATATCTAAATGAATTTATGCAATCAATGTGGGGGCGACGGTAATCCATATAGTGGGGGTTGCGGGGCTTTCCAGCCTGTTGATAGAATAGTAATTCCTGTCTATATCGGTTCTGGAGGAAGGATCACTTCATGTTTCGTCTCTGTATGATAAGCCTGTGTTCGCTGGTATTTGTCTGTGAAAGCCCGTTGCTGGCGAATGAAAAAACGGAACCAGTAAAAACTGCTTCGTTGACGTTTCGCCTGCCGACTACCGACGGCGGAATTGTGGAACTCACCGACAAATCAAAGAACAAAGCCACGGTGGTTTGTTTTCTGGGAGCGGAATGTCCGCTGGCGCGTTTATACGGACCCAAATTAAATGAGATGACGAAGCACTACGCGTCATCGGGTGTGCAATTTATCGGCGTGAACAGCAATCAGCAGGACTCGCTGGAAGACGTTCAGCAATACGCCAAACGGTACGAGATTCAATTTCCGATGGCGAAAGATTTTGGTAATGAAGTTGCCGATCGGTTTCAGGCGGTTCGAACTCCGGAAGTGTTTGTGTTGGACGAGAATTTAAAGGTTCAATATCGGGGGCGGATTGATAATCAGTATCTGCCGGGCATTTCGCGTGCAGAAACAACATCGCATGATCTCAAGGACGCTTTGGATCAGGTCCTTGCTGGCAAGCCGGTGGAAGTGGCGAGTACGAAGCCCAATGGGTGCTTCATTGGGCGTGTGAAAAAGGCCGAGGTGAAAACGAAGCTGACATTTTGCAAAGAAGTGGCGGCTGTTTTAAATCGGCATTGCGTGGAGTGTCATCGAAATGGGGAAATCGGGCCGTTCAGTTTGACCGATTATGATGAAGTCCGCGGCTGGGCAGATACGATGCTGGAAACCATTGATGATGGCCGGATGCCTCCCTGGCATGCGAGCCCTGAATATGGAAAATATGCCAATGCCCGGTTTATGTCTGATGAGGATAAAAACATACTGCGCGACTGGGTAGCCGGAGGCATGCCGTTTGGTGATGTAAAAAATATGCCCCAACTCCCGACCTTTCGAGACGGTTGGCATCTGCCTCAAGTCCCAGATGCCGTTTATGAAATGCGGAAGCGACCGTTTGTTGTTCCCAAAGAGGGTGTCGTGGAATATCAGTATTTTGTTGTTGATCCCGGGTTTAAGGAAGATAAGTGGATTACCGGAGCGCAGGTGCTTCCCGGTAATCGGTCTGTCGTGCACCATGCGATTATTTTTATTCGTCCGCCCGATGGGGCAAACTTTCGAGGCATTGGCTGGTTGACCGCCTATGTGCCGGGACAACGCATTCAAATGTTACCGCCGGGACGTGCTCGCAAAGTTCCTGCTGGTTCGAAGTTGGTGTTCCAGATGCATTACACGCCAAACGGATCGATTGGGGAAGATATCTCTAAAGTCGGTTTATTGTTTGGTAAGGAAGAAGAAATTACACACGAAGTATTTACCTTGATCGGCATCGATCAGGAATTTGAAATTCCGCCCAATACCAATGATTTTCCTGTCTCAGCGAAAGTGCATCGCATTCCACCACAGGCCGAGTTGCTGGCGATTGCCCCGCATATGCACTTACGGGGAAAGTCGTTTCGCCTGTTTATGAAACAGAAAGATGAGTCGAAAATTCTGTTGGATGTGCCCCACTATGATTTCAACTGGCAGCACATTTATGAATTGAGCCAGCCAATGAAGCTGGACACGATTGATTCACTCGAATTTACGGTCAAGTTTGATAACTCGAAAGAGAACCCATTCAATCCCGATCCCAATGAATATGTAACCTGGGGCGATCAGACCTGGGAAGAAATGGCAATTGCGTTTTTTGAAGTGTCGGAACCACGAAAGAAGCAGGCGGAAACCAAACCTGAGGCAAAGAAGCTGAAGAAATCAAAGGCGATTCTTGAAGCAGAACAAAAGCAGCGCGTGGATAAATTTGTGGCGGAGTTCATGAAGCGATTTGATAAAAACAAGGATGGGCATGTCTCCGTGGATGAGGTACCTCTGGCTGCTCAGCGGTATGGAAAAATGCGGGACCGAAATGGTGATGGACAGATCCAGAGAGAGGAAATTGAGAATCTGGCCAGGTAATCTGCTGGTCCTGTTTGAGGTTTCGTATTCGCTCAGTTCAAACCATTTTATTTCTAAAATTCGCATCCGACAGAAAGTGAATTGAGAGTGTTTCGCACATTTAATCGATGTTCGGCATGGATGGTTGACCATCCCCTGGTTGTTACGGCATTCATTCTGCTATTAAGCGGAATTGCAATGCTGGGATACACCATGCCGAAACAGGTCCGCGACTGGTTTACCCCTGCGCCCGTTGAACAGGTTCAGCAAGGTCCTGCCGTACCACCTAAGAAACAGGAACGGCCCCCGGATGTCTCTCCGATTAGTTTGACGGATGCCGATACGATTCTCGTGATCGATTCCGATGAGTTTTTTACTAAAGATTCTGTGAAAGCGCTGCGGGCAATCGTCGAGGATCTCGAATCGCTGGATTATGTGCGGAGCGTTTTCTGGTTGGATGATATTCCGAATCTGAATATATTCGGGTTACGCGAACCGCTCATTCCGAATGAACGGGCCTCGCAGAAACGCCTGGATGCGGCGAGAGAAAAGACGATCAATCATCCGCTGGTGGGCGGACAGTTGCTCTCGGTGGATGGCAAGACTCTGCTGTTGATGGTCAAGTTTGACTGGTTACACGTGGTTGATGACGAAGCGTGCACAACTGGTTTGAAGCAGGTGGCGCAAAAAGTGGCTGCGGAATATCCGGGGGTCAATTTTTCCTTTATGACGACTGGGCGCGTGCCAATCTATTTGACAGCGGTGCAGACGCATAATGCCAATAAGGTAAAATATCAGGTCATCGGTTACGGTATGATTCTGTTGATGGCAATCATCCTGTTCCGGGGTATTTCCGCGGTAATTATTGTGGCGCTGGCACCGATGTTTGGTGTGTTTTTGACAATGGGCATCATTCAGTTTTTTGATTTCCAGGACAATCCGTTTAACGATGTGGTTTTGCCGGTTTTATTAAGTCTGGTCGGGCTGACCGATGGGGTGCACCTGATGGTACAAATCAGGCGACATCGGGCATCAGGATTGAGTGGCCGCGATGCCGCCCGTCGCGGAATTCAAGAAGTGGGGCTGGCCTGTTTTCTGACTTCGGTGACGACGGCGATTGGTTTCGGTTCACTGTCTCTGGCACATCACGAAACGGTGCGTGAGTTCGGTTACAGTTGTGTGATCGGCGTGCTGCTGACGTTTATCGCTGTCATTACAGTGATCCCTTTGGCCTGTCGGACCTGGCTGGGGCGTTCGATTCATCGGGGATACGGCAAGGGGATTATTGATCGTCATCTCGGGCGGATCAGTGTGATTATCGATCTGGTTCTCAAACGAACGAAACTGATCAGCTCGCTGGGAATTGGGATAACGGCCGTGTTGATTCTGATTTCGTTAACACTCAGGCCCGATGAACGGCGCGCGAACATGCTGCCCGAAGGATCAGAGGCGGCGCTGGCTTTGAATCATATGGATCAGGCGATGGGAGGGCTGGAGCATTCTCGTATTCAGGTAAACTGGAATGAGAAGGTGGCATCTGATTCGCCTGAAGTGCTGGTTGCCATCAGCCGCGTGGATGATTTATTACGTCAGGAGCCATTAATCGGTCATCCGATCTCGATTCGTAATATCCTGGGAGCACTGCCCGGCGAGGGAGAACCGGAGGAGCGGATGTCGATGATGGATTTACTACCCCCGCCTTTGAAGCGGGCCTTTTATACGCCGGAATATGGTCAGGCGGAAGTCAGCTTTCATGTGCAGGACTTGGGAATTGCTAAATATGGGCCGACCTTTACGCGCATCGAAGAAGGATTGAAAACGATTGCTGCACAACATCCTGATTTCCAGTTTCAACTCACCGGTTCAGCGGTCTGGCGGTGGCGAAACCTGTATCAGATTGTTGTCGATCTGGCAGCCAGTCTGGGAAGCGCGGCGATTATTATTCTGATTGTCTTGGCGTTTGCGTTTCGTTCCCTGCGTCTGGGATTGATTTCGATTATCCCTAATATGTTTCCCCTGGCTGTAACCGGTGCATTTCTGGTATTCACAGGACAGGCTCTAGAGATCGTCAGCGTGTGTGCGTTTACCGTCTGCCTGGGAATCGCCGTGGATGATACGATTCATTTTCTGACGCGCTTCCGCGAGGAACAGTTGAATGTGGAAAGCGACGAAGAAGCGATCCGCCGCGCGTTCACGGGCGTTGGGACCGCGCTGATTATGACCACTGTGATTCTGGTGGCCGGATTTTCAACCGTTGTCTTCAGCGACATGCGCGACCAGCGGATTTTTGCGATCATGAGCGGCTTGACGATTTCTTCTGCTCTGTTTGGTGATTTAGTGTTCCTGCCTGCTCTTCTGGCACAGTATGCTAAACGGTCTCAATTACCGGCGATGGAAGAACCAGAAGCAATCATTGACCAACCGGCGGAAGAGACGCTTGTGCGGGAATAAGAGTCAGGTTCTAAGGAGTGAGTATGCTGGGGTTACGTTTCAGTTTAATAGGCTTATGTCTGACCGTGATTGTTGCTGCCCAGAATACATGGGCTGGCGAACTTGTTGTTTCTTCAGCATTTGAGGGGGGATCAGCGGACGTCCTGGAAATCGATCAGGCGAAACGGTCGATTCAAATTCGCCCGGCTGGGAAACCACAGTTTGGCTGGCCTTGCTGGTGGTATTTCCAAGTGTCTGGAGTAGAACCCGGCGAAGAGATCACGGTGACCGTCGATGCCAGTCAAATGCAGCAGGCGAATGGACAGAAGCTTTCGAGCAACTGGGCTTTACCCGAACGGGCTGCTTTCAGCACTGATCAGAAAATCTGGCGGCAGACGGCCGTTGGATCTAAGGGGGACGGCACGCGGCAGTGGAAAACGAAAGTGGATGCGGAGCAGGCCTGGTTTGCCTGGGGACCGCCGTTTGTTCCCGCTGATGCGAAACATCTGGTGGAACGATTGGGCCGAGAACATGCGGATGTGACGGCGTTTGAGTTATGTAAGACACGCGCGGGACGGGCGGTTCCCGCTTTAGTGGTGAGCCAGGACGAGGGTGAGACTGACTCGCGAATGCTGATCTGGGTTCAGGCCCGTCAGCATGCATGGGAGTCGGGAGGCAGTTGGGTTGGTCGCGGATTCATTGAATGGGCGGTTAGTGATGATCCGCAGGCGGTGGCCTTGAGAAAGAAAGCAGACATTTATTTTGTCCCGATTATGGACGTTGATAATGTGGCGACCGGCAATGGGGGCAAAAATCAGGTTCCGAATGATCATAACCGTGACTGGACAGAGACCCCTCGCTGGAATTCCGTCAAAACGGCGATGCGGTCAATTAAAGAATTTGATCGGCAGAAGCGGCTGGTGCTGTTTGTCGATTTGCATAATCCGGGATCGAATTCGAAGCGTCCCTTTTTTTTCGTGGCACCGCCCGAGCTTGCGACAGAAAAACGGGAACGACTTCAGGGTGCGTTCATTGCCGCTTGTCGACATGAAATGAAAGCACCCCTGGAATTGGACCAGAGTACCCCGTCGACCGGTCCCAAGTATGACAAGCGCTGGAAAGCAATCTCGAGTAACTGGGTACGCAGTGCGACGCGCGAGCATGTTGTGGGGATTACGCTGGAGACCTGCTGGAATACGCGGCACAGCAATCCGTCGGGATATATGATCGTGGGCCGGCAGTTGGGGCTGGGAATTGCCCGTTACCTGAAAAAGGATCCGCGTTCATCCACTGACGTTGATTGAGCGGTTTCTTGTTCCGTTGTACGGAAGTCTGTCAGAAAGCGTGCGCATTTCAAGCGGTAACTGGCTGATAGGAATCGAGTCAGGATTGTGACCTGTCATTTAGCCGATTCGTCCAGCGTTTCGAAGACGGCCTTCATCAGGAGTGGCAGTACGACGGTGGCATCGGCGTAGACTTCGGCGAAGCGACCGCCATCCTGGGGAGAGACGAACTTGCCCCAACTGACGCCTTCGGAATAGGTACAACCGGAGAGACCGCCCCAGTGAACCGGTTCAGGGCAGATGCGGATGCCGTATTTGAAACGAGGCTCTTTCCATTCTGTGCCGAGCCGATAGTTGGCGATTTCATAATAGGGGGCAACCTGTTGGGCCCAGTTGCGGGGGACGCCGCCGCCGATGGTGAAGATCCCCAGGGTTGTGGCGTCACGCATCAGGCGGGCATATTCCTGTAGATCGATAAAGGGGTTGAAGTTGGGGAGTGTCGTCAGGATCTCGGCCTGATCGAGTTCTTCCAGTGATTTGCCGGATTGCGCGATATATTCGGACATGGCCCAGGTGGAGACATCCAGGCCGATTTCGCTATCGGTGAACGCGGGGATGAAGACAGGGACGTTTTTTTCGTAGGCACTTCTGAGAATGCCGCGGCCTTCATCCAGTTCGGATAACCGCTTACCTAAGGCGCGGCAGAGTCGGGCTGAGGACCAGACGCCGTCTTCGGGTTGAGATTCTCTGAGCACGGAACGGACGAGCCGCTCGACGTTATTCAGGTTGGATTCCATTTCCAGTGTATCGTAGATGCGGTTGTAGCCCTTTTTATACAGAGTCTCGTCTGAATCAGCGGGATTATACTGATAGTGAACCAGGCCGATGGATTCCGTCAAGCCGTGTGCGATGAGCGCGCCAGTGGCGACTACGGCGCGGACCAGTCCGCGATCGATCATGTCGCAGATGATGCTGCCCTGCTTGGCAACTGTCATGGCGCCCGAGAGTGTCAGGATGGCTTTACATTCTGTGTCACGTGACATTTCCAGGAGAATGTCATAGGCGACGCCGAGCTTTCTGCCTGAGAAAGCCGTTTCGGACATGGCCTGCAATAAGTCAGAGAAGGAATTGACGCTGGAAAGATCCAGGCTTTTCAAAGGTTTTAAACCATCGCCGCGGCCGTCGTGGAACTCTCGTTCTCCACTCATGTTCTGCTCTCTTTTCAGGGTCAAGCTGGAATGATATGTCTTTTCAAAAACGACACTCAGGCAAGTGCGTTCGAAGTCTATAGTCCGACTTCAGAACGCACTTGGCATGATGCGTTTGTATATACCAGAATTCAACACGATTCAATTTACCAGACATGACTCAGGAACTGAAGACAGTTTCAGAGGCTGCATGGTGATTGAATTGAAACGATGAGAATTTATAGAGCAATGACCTGGTCTGCTTCACATGGGTAGCTGACAGGTTCCCGTAAAGCAGGTTGCCCATTGGGGATGGGGAAACGGGGCATCTCCAGAACGCTGACATCACCGAGGTCGACTTCTTCCCGAATGTAACGTAACACGTCATTCGGGTCGGTATCGCCACAGGTGAAGACGTCGAGAGCAATTAAGCCCAGATCGGCGTAGCAGTGAGCTGAGCAGTGGCTTTCATCCAGAAGGATCATAGCGGTGAAGCCCGGTGCTGAATTATGACCAAAGTGGTATCTAACCTGTGAAATCACAGTTGCACCAGCACGTGTTGCTCCACGCGCCATGGCTTCAAGGACCAGTTGGTCGTTTAGACAAATGTCCCGCGAGACATTGCGACAATCAATGAGAAGATGTCTTCCTTTATGCAACTCATAAACCCTCCACTGGGGTGCCTGAAGAAAAAGGGCATCCGATTGTTGATGAAATTGTTCGAGACGATTTCGAATCGTAATGCCTATATCGGTACGCTTTTTTAAAAGTTCGAGATTATTATGTTATTGCGATAGAAAATACAAGAAATAAATTCACGATTCTGCGTGTATTTTACAAAAATAGAACCGGAAACTGTCCTGGGAATCCGATTCAGTGAATTGAATGTGCAGCTATTGGCAGGATCTTGGTTTTTGCTGGACAGGAGAAGTGGCTTGCTTGTCACCATTAATGAGCCGAGGCCGGGGCACCTTGGGGTACCTCGGCCTCAGTCAAGATCGTCATAGAGTCAGGTACAATGTCTTAGAATTCCCCGATGACATTTCCATCGTTAATCGTTCCCAGATTTTTAAAGGTTTCGTAGTTCATGTTCTCGCTGAGAAAACGGACGGCGCCGTCGCCCAGCAGAAAATGAGCGCCCCCTTCATGCTTACTGGAGAAGTTCGCAATGTGATTCGTTGTATTGGGGGGGTGCTGCATCAGCATGGGGGTGCTCTGGCCGACATGACCCAGAATCAGAGAAGCGGGGCCTTCTTCCATCGAAGCCATCATCATGCCAGCGGGGCGTTTCGCTCCGGGAATCGCTGCATACCAGGTGGAGTCTGCATCGATAATGGTTGAGGCTCCCACGAACTGATGCTGGTGTGAGCGTTCCCCAACCACAATAGCGTTAGATGCGCCATCGGTGATGTCACGGATTTTGACATTGCTATTGCGATACAGTATTCCCTTAACTTCCGGGTTTCCAGGAGCAGCTGTTAAACTCCCATAACCATAGATACCTACGTAGTTTGCAGATGAGAGCCTGTATGTATTTGAACTGTCTGAAACGGAAAACACACCTTGGTTCGTGTCACTGGGGCAGCGAAAGATGGAAATGGATTCATCGCCTAGTTCAATATTCGGGCTGACGGATGCATCCAGATTCAGGTTGAGCTGATTATAGAGCGGGGCCTGATCTAGAAAAGGCAGGAGCATGACGCCCCAGGCAAAACCAGTGCCTGTCTCATCGTCGATCACGGATGTGCTGGTAACATTTCTGGCAATGTATCCGAGAGGATAGGTTCTGTGAGTATCGTGGTAATTATGCAGTGCAAGCCCGACTTGTTTCAGGCTGTTTTTGCAGGTAGAACGACGCGCCGCTTCGCGTGCCTGTTGGACTGCGGGCAGGAGTAATGCAATCAGAATTGCGATGATGGCTATGACCACCAGAAGTTCTATCAGAGTGAAGCCGCGCTGTGGGCCGGATAGTTTCTTTGACAAAGAATTCATGGAATGTTTACCTTATACGATCATTAATCGGGAGCGCAGGCAGACCTGGCATGGACCGATGAGTGGGGTGAGAACAAGGGATCCAGTTTCTGTGGGAATCAATGGAAATTGAAGCCCGTAGCAAACTGAAAACGCAAAGAGGATGATCGAATATCCTATTGGGGAGGTGGGGTATCGGGGGCGAAGGCAAGCATGACTGGTAGATCATTGACGATCTTCAACGGGAGCGTCAGATTACCGGGGGCGCTCAGGATCGGACGCGGATTCAACTTTCGCGGATTGGCCGAATTGAGCCCGTTTTCCGTAGAGTTATCGCAGCCACAAAGGGAAGAGATCTGAGCGCATGGGGAATCTGTCTGGATTTTAGAAATCTGTTTTGCCTGCTGGGAACAACAACTGCGAACAGGCTGATTTCCAGTTGAACAACAAGACTTGGATGTCGTTGAATTTTTGTTTAAGGTACTTTGGGAACAGCAGCATTGGGAACTGGTTTTTAACTGGTCAGCGCAGTGACAACTTTTTCCCTGATCCAGACTGGGGAGAACTGCAGTATTGGAGACCAGATAGCACAGGCACAGAAATGTGATGCCGGCAGCGCGCGTAAAACCTCCGCGGCGGCTTCCCTTATGTAAATCATTTTTTGCGGATACCCGGTGGATTGTCACTTGAAATACTCATTGTGGCAGAAGTTCCTTTTATTCTGATCTCTGATAGCGTCCCTGCTCTTATTATTGTTCTCGAGTTTAGGGGGGATGAAAAGAGAACAACGGTTATTTTTGCTGGAACGGGTTAAAATAGTTCAGGGGCCAGATCGGGCCTCATTGCTTTTCTGGTCTGTTTTCGAGTCCATATGCTCGTTTTACTTACGACTCTGTTGATCCAGTGTATTTTTCAAAATGAACTCGACAACCTGGTTCGGATCGGGATGTTGAAAGTGGTGCCCTTTGGATTTTTCAGTTCCTGCTTTGACTGAAATGACTTTAAAATTGTGCTTACGCTGACTCTCCGGAATCCGGCTGAACATCAGATAGGTGTTTTCATCGGGAGGCACCACCTGATCGTTTTCCGAGACGATATGCAAAACCGGGATGTGGGCATCTGCTATTCGTTGAATCCGGTCCAGTGGATTGTTCTTGTATGCCACTGCTTCAGCTTCGGTCAGGCCATATGCTTTGAGACACGATTTCCAGCTTGCTTGTGAACCTGCACTCTTGCCTTTTCCACCCGGCCAGCTTTTAAAGTCACAAACGGGTGTGTCAGCATAGATACAACTCACTTTTTCGGGATTTGCCAACGCCCAGTTATAGATAAACAGCCCTCCACGACTGACTCCTTCCAAAGCCACCTTAGGTTGAAACCCGTGTTGCTTTGTCAAGTATTCATAGAATCGATTGCCATGCGCGACTGCCTGAGGTGATCCAAACAGATTGGCCACGTCGATGTAGGCGATATGGAAACCGTGTTTGAGAAGCGCGACGTCCATTTCATAATGAAAATCTGGAAATCGCGCGCGCCAGACCCAGGGTTTTCCGGGAGCGTTTTTTGTGGGAGTCACGACATAACAGTTGCGGCCGTCAATCTGAAAATGAAATCGCTTGAAACCATGCCATGCGTCTTGTCTGCCTGTCCACTCCGTTTTCACTGAGGCTTTTGTGGAGGCATATACTTCAGATTCAGGGGAAATCAAAGGCATTGTCACTAAAGCGATGAAAAAAATGCGAAAAAATAGAAGCTGTGGTTTCATTTGCTGTTCCTTGGTTGCCAGAAGGATTTTGAGGAGGGCCATTTCAGTATATGGTTAAGAAGACACAAGTTAACGTCACAGACTACTCTGCCTGCTTTACAAGATCTTTATCAAATTGTCGAAGGATCGTGCTGATATTATCGAATGTACGTTTTCAAGCTTAACCAGAACCTGTGTCAGAAATCAAAGGGTAACTACCAATAGGAATTTCTGACATATAGTTTGGGCAGTCTATTTATAAGATTTTAGAGTGCTGTGAAAACCTGATCGTCAGGCTAAGGTGTGACCAAGAAAATGAATCTACACCAGTCGCAGTTTTCAATAAAGAAGTGTTTGTTCGGGAAAGACGGGTTCCTGCTATGTCTCTTGTTCCAGCTACGCATACTACAGAAACATTGACCAGACGGTTTTCTGAGCCGGTGATCAATTCTGTACTTGATGTTTTTAAATATTTTGTCGGTACGACTGTCGAATTAGATCGAATTGTCGATGTGACTGAGGCGCCGCGTTATGCGAAAAGCTCTGCCATAGAAGTCAATGGACCAGGGAAAGGTATTGTCGTTGTCAATGTTCCCCGGGAACTGGTTTCAAAAGCAGTGTCATTGCTGATTGATGAGTCTTTGGCTGATGACGAGCATGTTTTAACCGATTTCTCTTGTGAATTGTCGAATATGATTGCAGGCCAGGCCAAAAAGGCTGTGGATCATATGGGGTTCCTGTTAGGTCACCCGACAGTGATTGAAACAGAAAACATTGACAATTTATATCCTCCCGAAGCCGGTTCGCGTTGTGGAATTTTCAATACGGGAATTGGTCCAGTTGTTGTCTTTTTTGGATTTGTCGGACAACTCGGCGATATCATTGATTATGAGCATGACCAAACAGACAAGAAACGAGTGATGATCATTGATCCCGATGAGATGAATCGGGCGCTGTTCGAAGGTTTATTGCACGAACGATATATTGTGGAGAGTGCAGCGACAGTTGAAGAAGCTTTTATGGACGCGGCGATTCACACTCCAGATCTGATCTTGCTTGATATTGATGCGCATGGTGGAAATCATGCGGACTCTGTGAAACAGATCAAGGAATCGCCTTTCGTGGCGAATGTTGAAGTTCTCGTAATGACTTCAAACCGCTCGACGACTGCCATCATTCAGGCTTTCAATCATGGCGCCACTGATTATATTCTCAAAACAGACTTCACAAAGCAAATTTTAGTTGGCAAAATAGAACGTGCATTCGGAAGAACGCCGGTTGTCAAAGAAGTTGCTGCTTCTCCCAGTTAACATTCTACTTTCTATAAGAGATCTTTGTATGACCCCGGTTTGATGACCGGGGTTTTTTATTTTGTGATTCCCCTGTTTCCCGGAGTGGTAAGTTGAATCTGGAAGGAAAAGTGGCCGTCATTACCGGTGCTGCTGTCCGTATTGGACGTTCCATGGCGTTAGCTTTGGCAGAAGCAGGCGTTGATATTTGTATTCATTATCATTCATCGCAGCAGGCTGCGGAACAAACGTGTGCGGAAATCGATCGGCTGGGAAGAAAATCGTTTGCAGTGGCGGCAGATCTGTCAGATGCTCATCAAGCGGCTGCTCTGATTATTGATGCGGTCGTTGCTGAGTTCGGCAGAGTCGATATTTTGATTAATAGTGCTTCTGTTTTTGAGAACAAATGCCTGCTGGATACTGCTGAAGCAGACTGGGATTCTCATCTGGATATCAATTTGAAGGCTCCCTATTTTTTATCTCAGCAGTTTGCAAAATCTTTTCAGAAGGGACAAACAGGGCAGATTATCAATCTGATTGACTGGAGGGCACTGCGGGCTGGAACCGGGCATTTACCCTACCGGATTTCGAAAGCCGGCCTGGTGACACTGACGGAATGTCTGTCGCTGGAGTTGGCTCCCGCGATCCAGGTGAATGCGATTGCCCCCGGTGCCATCTTGCCGCCACCGGGACAAGATGCTTCGTATCTTGCATCACGTGCAGAGCAAATTCCGCTCAAACGTGCGGGGAGCCCTCAGGATGTTTGTGACGCCCTGCTCTACCTGTTGCGGTCAGACTTCGTAACAGGGGAAGTGCTCACCGTTTCTGGAGGAGAACAGTTTAGCGCCGGTTTCTAGAGCGTAATCTGTGAAACCGACGCTTTCGGGGTTCGGGGCCCGATGGTTTTCAGGAAGATTGGGCTTTGAGAACTGCTGCTTTTACAATCTGCATGGTACGTTTCTGGCGCTGCTGGATCGATTGCATCACAGATTTCAGTTTGATGAGAGACTGTTCATAATTTTGATAAACACGAATCACTCTGTCTGCGATTTGTTGTTGATTGACCTCATCAATTTCAAACGTCCAGTCTTTCAGCCCGATATCATACCACATTTGCCCTTTAATTGTGTCCGTTGGTTGTCTGACATAGAGTCCGGGAGTGCCATGGGCACAGGCAATAATGGGAGAATGACATTCCATGCTCACGACGGCTGAAGCATCCCGATAAAGTGATCCTGCTTCATCCGGCAGCCAGTAGTCATCATGGGCGACCACCTGCGATTTGACGTCGGAGGGAAGTGGGTCGATCACAAGTGGATGAATGATTTCGGTCTGATAAGTCATTTCCGGACAAACCACGACTTTTTGCCCGGATGTGCGTACCCATTTGGTAATCGCCGCCCGTAGTTTTGCGTGATCGCGCTCCTGGTATTGTTGATTCACCGATTCGACTTGCTGAATTTTTTCTTTTGACCAGCGGGACGATTTGTGAATTTTATGATAAGGCGTAAATCGCAGCCGTGGGACAGCACACAGATATTTGCCTTTCTCAAGCTGATTTTGCTGTTGAAACGCGAGGGTCTTGGGGTCATCGGTCAAATCGATGGCGAAGGTCGCATCCGGAGCAAAATCCTGATGCGCGGCGGTGATTTTGGCGTCAGACAGATTTTTCAACGAATGAGTTTCCCGTGTGAAGATAAACTCAGCCTCGGACAGGATCTTGTGTAATTCGGGGTTAATCTCGGAAACCGTGACGCCATAGATCCCATACGGCTTGCCCGTTACTTTTTTCCAGTGAGCCAGTTCCCTGCGCGAAACGACACTGGGACCTGAGCCATGCAGGAAAAAATCGGCCCGTTGAAAGGCCTGCTCCAGGGGTTCGGAATCGAGTTTCCCGTCTCTGCGGAGGCGGCCCTTGACAATTTTCAGGTGGGGAAAACGTTTTTTCAGCATAGGCTCCACGCCTCGATCAACGCTATTCGGCCAGAGAATGATCTGAAATTCGGGGGCATATAACTCGAGAAGTTTTAAGATACCGGGAGAATGTCCAATATCCCCAATATTGACTGTCTGCCAGCCGGAACGCAGCAGCAGCGTGGGGCGGTTTTCGACTTTTTCCGTTTGTTGGGAGAACGCGGCCTGTTGTGGAAGCAGGCCGCCATGCAACACCCCTGCCATTCCCAGAGATTGATAAAAAGTCTGTTTCAACCAAATACGTCGCGAGATGTCTTGTTGCTGACTCATCATGTGACTGGATCATTCTGCCTGTTCTGAGCCCGTGCAAATTTCAGCGAAGAAATCAATCTTTTCCTGTTTAAGATTGGCATTCTTATCTGTGCAATCGGGCAGACTAACATTATAGTGGTTTAGTCATTGTAACTGTTTTTCATCCTAAGTCTGCTCTATTTTAAACCTCTATTATAAATATGCCTGATCTAATCCAGATTTCCGATTTATTGTTACGCACTATCATCGGCATCAATGATGAAGAGAGAGAAAAAAGACAGGACGTATTAATCAATTTGACGATGCAGGTTGATTTGCGAGAGGCAGGCCGCTCCGATGATATTTCTGATGCTGTGAATTATCGGACGATTACAAAAGAAATTATCGACCTGATTGAAAACTCGCAGTTTCAGTTAGTAGAAAAAATGGCTGATGAAGTAGCGAAAATCTGTTTGAAAGATGAACGCGTACAGCAGACGATTGTCAGGATCGAAAAACCGGGAGCCCTGCGTTTCGCACGCTCGGTAGGCGTGACTGTCGAGAGAACGCGTGAGGATTATTCCGGGGTCTGAAATGAATCAGGTGTTTCTGGCATTAGGCAGTAATATTCGTCCAGAGTATTACTTGCCCGAGGCGGTGCGATTGTTGAGCGAACATGGTGTGATTCTGGGAAAGTCATCGGTTTGGCAAAGCAAGCCCGTGGGAGACCGTAATCAGCCTGATTTTCTAAACGCTGCCGTGATGCTGGAAACTGCTTTGGATGCGTCCGAACTGTGCCTGGATGTCATTGCAGAGATCGAACAGAAACTCGATCGAGTTCGTGATCCCGCTAATAAAAATGGCCCGCGAACAATCGATATTGATCTGGTGCTATTCAATGATGAGCAATTGCAAGTCGAACATCGGGTGATTCCAGACCCCGAAATACCCCGCCGGGACTTCCTGGCTGTTCCCCTCGCGGAGCTTGCTCCCCGGTATTGTGTTCCGGGTTTGAAGAAAGATTTATCCGAAATTGCCAGCGCATGGAAATCCGTCGATGGCAATCTGTTGATCCGTCGTGATGATGTGTCGCTTTAAGAATCTTTCAGAATTAAAGCGTCACCAGGCAGGCAGGCCATCTTAAAGAAAAGCCCCTGCTCTTCACACTGTGATTTATAGGCGGCGGGCATCTTTTCTTCTGTCGCTTCATCCCATTCAAGAATATAGGTCCGTTCTGAGACCTTCTTGCCGCGCACCTCGACCACCATTCCAGTCCAGCCTTCACAGCAGACTTCCGGAAACTCTGGTACGCAAACCCCCTCTTTTACCTGGATGTTTGATCCTGCTTTGATAGTTGAAGATGCCTTTTTACCCATAATTTATTTCTACCAAAACTTTTTTTGACTATATCTTTGAGAACCTCAGCGGCACGTCAGTCGACAGTGTATCGCCAATGCAGCATGAATTTCAATTGATGTAGAAGGATTACCGACTCTCAGGCACAAGAAATTCACAATTATATTGAAAAGATCCCCATTATGTGGCTTTTTTGCAACATCTTGACTGAAGGTCGAGCGTTCTATTTTGCATCGTGTAGCGATTTTGCAACACGGGATGATTCCTCTTTTTTCGGAAAATATTCCTGCGCATTGTTATTTTTGAGCTATTGTTTTAGTGGATAAAACCCTCCCCTCTTGAATCCGTTCTCCCGGCTCTCTGCAGTTTTGCAGAATTTAAAAAATGACCAAGGAGGGACATACCATTATTTTTCAAGAGGAACGTGATGTTTACGCGGCGTAGCCGACAGGCATTGAATCAGCAATCTGACAAAACACGCTCTGGTACCACACTCGTTGAGTTAGCGTTTGTGGCCCCGGTTTTTCTAGTATTTGTCTATGCCATTTTTGAATTTGGCTTTGCCTACATGGTGTCTAACATCATCCAGGAAGCGACTCAGGAAGGGGCAAAATTAGGGCGTTGTGAAGACGTGACAACGGCCCAGGTAGAAGCAAAAGTCAAAACGCTGCTGGACAAGGTCTTCGATTCGAATCTGGCGACCATCATGGTGAAAAATGCAAGCACGTTTGATACACCGGGGGCCGATGTTTCGCAGATTAATTATTCTACCCTGCCCGACATTGAATTATCGAATGCGAATAAGGCGCAGTTGTTTCTTGTTCGCGTGGAAGTTCCTTACAAAGATGTTCGATTATTAAGCTCATTTTTTGTTGACCCTGTCAAGGCTGCGGAAGCAGCAGCCAAAGAGGAGAACTTGGTCTTATCTGGGCACAGCGTAAGGCGGCACGAATGAGTAACAGGAACATGCACAGCGCATTAAAAAATAATTATACCTGTTCAGGTAAGTCATTGTTTGCAGGAGTAAAGTCATGGGTGTAAATCAAAAGAAACGAACGAAATCAGGAATCGCATTTCAAAACCGCAGGGGTGTAGCCGCGGTCGAATTTGCATTAATTGCACCAGTTTTTCTGGCGTTGATTCTTGGAATGGTTGCGGTTCGCCGTGCTGTGCACACTTCGACAATTATGGATGCCGCATTGGCACAGTCGGGCCGACTGGCTTCGATGGATGCCGATTTGAATTTGCCGTCTGGAATGAATTTGAATGACAAAATCATTCTTGATGTTCGCAATTTTCTGCGTGCCTCAGGTATTGAAAATGATGAAACAAATCTGATCGTTACTATCACGCGTGCAGATGACGCAGACGGAGAACCTCTGGATCCCATGCCGAACCCTCCCAGTGCGGGGGACAACTTTGATTTGAGTGATTCAGAGAATCGTAACCGATTATTTCGAATCGGAATTGAGATACCCGATGGGGCTACGAGCTCTAAGCTTACTGATATCATGAATCTGGAAGGGTCAATGGCCAAGCCGATGACTGGTGACCCTGTCTGGGATTTAGTTTTGAATAATGGCACGACCAAGATAGTCAACTAGGAATACAAATTTCAAGAGTATGAGACTCTATCTTCTGGGGAGCACGAGGGGGAAAGATGAAACAGATACAAACAACCGAAAATGAGAAATTGAATTTACCCGGCGATCAAAATCGCCGCGGTGCGTTCATGGTGATGGCGGTCCCGTTTTTAATCGCAACAATGGGATTTATGGCGTTTGGAATTGATATCGCTGTGATTACAATGACCAAAACCAGAATGCGAAATGCAGTTGATGCTGCTGCTCTGGCCGCGGCGCAGCAGATTACTGATGCAGTGCAATCAACGGCCGATAACATTCAAGGCGCACAAGATGTCGCCGGCGCCGTACAGGATGCGAACTCGATTGCCGTTGAAGCCGCCAAAGCCATTGCGGAAAAAGTGGCGCGGTTAAATGGCGTTTACATTGATCCTGAAAAAGATGTGAAATTCGGGAAACGTTATCAGGATAGCGCGGGAAACTTCACGATGGTCTGGGGCGAAAGTGCCAAACCTTATAACGTGGTGAAGGTTATCGCCCGCAAGGATAATCCAACAGAAGGCCAGGAAGACTCGAAGCTGAAGCTGTTTTTTGCTGGTTTAATGAACGACAAAACGGCTGCCGTAACGACCTCGGCAATTGCCTTCATTGAAGCACGCGATATTGTGCTTGTGCTCGACTATTCAGGTTCAATGAGTTACGACAGTGAATTTGACGCAATGTCTTCATACAGTATGGGCAAAGAGGCCGTTGAAGACAACCTGGATGATATCTGGAATACACTGGTCGCCTCCGGCGCCACTTATTCCGATACGGGGAAATTGAAATTCCCGTCTACCGGATATGGAAAAATCAATTCGGCTGAGGGGACTTACGAGAGTTCAAATAACAGTAATAATGTCTTTTATGATCTTGATCTGGATGAAGTGGATGGCAGTGGAAAACTGAAGTATCCGTTCCCTCAAGAAGGGAAAAATTACAACGGAAATTTAAACGGGCAACCCACTGGGAATACCAACAAAAATTTGTGGAAGAGCTATATTAACTGGGTCAAGTCTGACAGCACCGTGAAAAATTATGGTTACAAAAAGAAGTATGGTTACCGTACTTTGATGGGTTACCTGATTGAACAACGCAAGTTAAATAATCAGTCAGAGGATCTGTGGCGGGCTCCGATTTATCCGTTCCACGCGATGAAAGAAGGAGTGACATTGTTCACAGAGTTCCTCGGTGGATTACAGTTTGGTGATTATATCGGACTCGTAACCTATGATGATTCTGCCCGCGTGGAATCGGTCCTTAGTGATGATGGAGTGACTGAGACCGTTGACTTGGGGGACGAACTGATTACGAATAACTATGCTGATGTCGACGCGATTCAGAGGCACAAACAGGCTTCGCATTATGCTCCTTATACCGGCATGGGGTATGGGATTCGTGAAGCCAAAGAATTGTTACAGTCGGATGGTCGTGCCGGTGCCCGTCCTACAATTTTGGTAATGACTGATGGTAACGCAAACCGTTCTCCTTCAGGCTGGTCGCTTCCCGGTAACTGGGACTGGGATGAAGTCACTGATTTTGATGATGATGGTCGAGCCGACTATTCGACAAGTAGTCGAGATAAGCAGTATGCGTTCTGGCAAGCTGTGGAAGCAGCTAACCTGGGGTATACCGTGCATACCATGACCGTTGGTGCGGGAGCAGACCGAACCTTGATGCAGGCGATTGCTAAAGCGTGCAATGGTATCTGGATTGACGCTCCCGGTGGTGCGACAATTGCGGATATGCAATCACAATTGCTGACTGCCTTCGGTAAGATCGCAGCAAATGTACCACCAGCCAAATTATTGGCTGATCCGGAAAGCGATTTTTAATGTGAACGAATTCGTTATGATTCGTGCCTGCTTGGGTTGATTTACTACCTGAGTGAGAGGGGTGACTGGAAACAGTCACCTCTTTTTTTCTAGGCGGCGTTGTTTATTAGCAATGTTACTAAATGCGGTTTCCGATTTGTTCGATGATCCTTTACAGAGCTCCGAAACGTAATGATTTGCCTGGAATCACACAGGCAGGTCTTTTTTCTCTCCCCGATTTGAAAAGCGGGTAGTAAGAAATATTCAAAAAAATTGCGAAAAAGGGGAAATTCTCATCGACGAAGAAATACGATCTACGCATAATAAGTATATAAATCATTGCATTAGAGAATTAAGTTCACGATTGAAATTTGATCAATTATAAACTTATCCTTCCACTACTCTCACCCTGCTTGATCGCTTGCTCTTAACCCAGAGCCCTCTCAGGATCAATAAGGGGCAATGAGAAGAGATTTCCTCTTTTCATCACCAGAGTTAATTTAACTTAGGTTTGCCAAAAGGGGGTTGAGGTTCATGTCCTTCGACAAGTTCCGTTCGTTTGCTATATGTACGATCTTTATCTGTGCATCTTCCATCTCAAGTCTGTTCGCAGCAAACGCGCCTGCTGCTGAAAGCAAAATCAGCTTTTATCAACAGGTCCGTCCGATTCTTCAGGCACAATGTGCAGGCTGTCATCATCCCCGTAATCCTGAAGGGGAGTATGTTGTTACCGATTTTTCTCACCTGCTCAAAGGAGGGGAAAGCGAATCAACTGCAATCATTCCGGGGAAACCAGATCAGAGTAACCTTGTTAAGTTGATCACGCCCGTGAAGAATGAGGCAGAAATGCCTAAAGCGAAAACGCCTCTTTCACAGGATCAAGTCACGCTGATTCGTTCCTGGATTCAACAGGGAGCCGTTAATGACTCGCCTCAGAAGATCGAGTACCGGTTCAATCAAGAAAACCCACCCATCTATTCTTCGCCTCCGGTGATCACCTCGCTCGCTTACTCTCCCGATGGGAAACTGCTGGCGATTGCTGGTTTTCATGAAGTGCTGTTGCACGCTGCTGAAGGTAATAAACTGGTCGGTCGGCTGATCGGCAAATCACAGCGGATCGAATCGATTCAGTTTTCACCCGATGGAAAATATCTGGCTGTGACTGGAGGAACTCCTGCGGAACGCGGAGAAATTCAAATCTGGGACGTGCAGAAACAGTCCCTGGTAAAATCAATTCCTTTAACATATGACACTCTCTATGGAGCCAGTTGGTCCCCTGATGGCAAGCTCCTCGCTTTTGGCTGTACCGATAATACCGTCCGCGCGATTGAGGTCGAATCGGGAAAAGAAGTGTTCTATCAGAATGCGCACTACGATTGGGTATTGGATACGGTCTTCTCGACTGATGGAAGCCACATTATTTCGGTGAGTCGTGATCGAACTACGAAACTGGCGGAATTTAAAACGCAGCGGTTTATCGACAATATTACTTCGATTACTCCCAAGGCTCTGACGGGGGGACTGGCTGTGATTGATCGTCATCCGACCCAGGATACGATTCTCGTGGGGGGAGCCGATGGCGTTCCCAAGCTGTATCAGGTTTTTCGACAATCCGTGCGGGTGATTGGCGATGATGCGAATCTGGTACGTAGCTTCCCTGCCCTGAAAGGCCGGATCTTTGGCGTTGATATTCACCCCAACGGCAAGCAACTGGTGGCTGTCAGCAGTTTAAACCATACGGGGGAACTCAAGGTCTTCTCATTTGACATCGAAAAGCAAATCCCTGCTGATTTAGTCAAGATTCTATCAAAACGGGTGGCCTCGCGCAGTGCCGCCGAGAAAAAACTGGTCGCAGAAAGCCGGACCAAGTCGGTCAAACTGGTCAGTGAAGCGAAACTTCCCGAAACCGGTTTATATACCGTCTGTTATCATCCGCAAGGAGAAATGATTGCGACTGCTGGACAGGATGGACAAGTCAGGCTATATGAGGCCAAAACGGGGCAATTGAAAAAATCATTTGTACCTGTGCCTTTGCAAACCGCGCAAAAACAGGTGGCACAGAAACAGGCAGCAGGACAAAAAAGTGATCTTGTCGTAGTTGATGTGAACCAGAAGAAACTGCCTGCAGAAACATTTTCAAATTCTGATCCCCTGGTGAAGTTGGAAGTGCAACCAGCGGTTGGCACAATTGCGCAAAAATATGACACGATTCAGTTTCTCGTCACCGGCCATCTCAAGTCCGGAGCCCAAATCGACCTGACGCGGCTGGCAAAAGTAAATGTGGACAAAAAAGACTTCATTCATGTCTCGCCAACCGGTCTAGTGCGGGCCTTTCAGCCGGGAACAGTCGTCGTCAATTTCAGTCTGCAGGGGCAACAGGCAACGGCCAAAATTACCGTCGCCGATTTTCCAGCGGCTTACCAACCTGATTACTGGCGGGATGTCGCGCCGGCCTTTACTAAAATGGGGTGTAATTCAGGGTTATGTCATGGAGCGAATAAGGGAAAAGACGGATTTAAGCTTTCTCTGAGGGGAACGGACGATCTGTTTGACTTGCGTGCCTTCACTGATGACCTCAAATCTCGACGCGTCAATCTGGCCTCTCCTGAACAAAGTCTGGTTTTGTTAAAAGCCATTGCTGAAGTTCCTCATAAGGGCGGTCAGGTCGCCATCGCCGGTGATGCGCATTATGAAATCGTGGCGTCCTGGATCAAAGAGGGAACTCTTTTAAAACAGGATGCACCACGTGTCACAAGTATTAAGATCACTCCTGAAAACCCCGTTGTTTCGCGGGCAGGACTGCTGCAGCAGTTCCGCGTGCTGGCTACCTATGCGAATGGCGAAATTCGTGATGTTACTTCCGATTCGTTTATTGATTGCAGTAATATCGAGATCGCCAAAATGCATCAGGGCGGGATCGCTGAAGTACTCAGACGGGGAGAAGCGCCCCTGCTCGCCCGCTATGAAGGCAAGTATGCGGCGACGACAGTCACGGTGATGGGCGATCGTTCGCAGTTTGTCTGGAAACAGCAACCGGTCTACAATTACATTGACGAACTGGTCGATCATAAACTTAAGAAAACCAAAACGTTGCCCTCCGAACTGTGTACTGATGCCGAATTTATTCGTCGGATCTACATTGATTTGACCGGGCTCCCTCCCACGATTGAGGAAACCAAAACATTTTTGGCTGACAAGCGAGAATCTAAGCTTAAACGAAATGAACTGATTGATCGCTTGCTGGGAAGTAAGGATTTTATTGAGCACTGGACTAACAAGTGGGCAGATCTGTTGCAGGTCAATCGGAAATATCTGGGACCTGAAGGAGCCAGTCTTTTCCGGGACTGGATTCGTAAATCTGTCGCAGATAACGTGCCCTATGATCAGTTCGCGTATCAGGTTCTCTCTGCTTCCGGATCCAATAAAGAGTTCCCTGCAGCGTCGTACTTCAAGATCCATCGTACTCCCGAAGATACGATGGAAAACACGACTCATTTATTCCTGTCGATTCGCTTTAACTGCAATAAATGCCATGACCATCCGTTTGAGCGCTGGACCCAGGATCAATACTACGAAACGTCAGCTTTCTTCGCGCAGATGGGGTTAAAGAATGCTCCGGAGAGTAAAGGACGCACGATTGGCCGTACCGCCGTTGAAAGTGGAAAGCCTTTATTCGAAGTCGTGTATGATAAAACAGATGGCGAAATGATTCATGAACGGACTGGAACAATCACGCCACCTAAGTTCCCCTACCCTGCCGAATTCAATACCGACAAACAAGAACTTTCGCGACGCGAAAAACTGGCACGCTGGATTACCTCGCGCGATAATCAGTATTTCGCGAAAGCCTATGCAAACCGCCTGTGGGGATATCTCACGGGGACCGGCTTGATTGAACCCATCGACGATGTGCGCGCGGGAAACCCGCCTTCGAATCCAGAATTGTTAACACGATTGACGGCCGACTTTTTAGAACATGATTTTGACATTCGCCATATCATGCGTGTAATCTGTCAGTCGCGAACGTATCAGCTTTCGATTGAGTCAAACAAATGGAACGAAGATGATGCGATTAACTTTTCGCACGCGAAGGCACGTCGATTGCCTGCAGAGGTCTTGTATGACTCACTCTGCCGCGTTACCGGCTCGCAGTCAAATATCCCCGGCGTTCCTGCGGGGACACGTGCTGCGGAACTGCCGGATGTTGGCTTCAAACTGAAAGGTGACTTTCTGGCCAAGTTTGGTCGGGCCCAGCGTGAGAGTCCTTGTGAGTGTGAAAGGTCATCCGGTGTCGAATTGGGGCCTGTGATGGCTTTAATCAGTGGCCCTACGGTTGGGAATGCCATCAGCGATCCCAACAACGCATTAACGAAACTGGTCCAGGAAGAAAAAAACGATCAGGCATTGGTGGATTCCATTTTCCTGCGCGTTCTCAGTCGCCCGGCGACCGATCAGGAAAAACAGGCTGGCGTCAAGTTGATTCAACAACAGATTCAGAGCGAACACCAGTCGTTAACGAAACAACTGGCAGTGTATGAAAAGGGTCTGTCTGCTGAAATACTCCAGCAGGAAGACCAACGCGTCAAAAACGTTCAGGAAGCACAGCACGCAGCGACGTCTTTCGCGAAAGCAATCGCGCCGCGGGAAGCCTGGTTGAATCAGGAGCAAAAAGAACGCACGGACAAACTGCAAAAAACATTGTCCGGATATCAAAAGGCATTACAAAAGAAAATCGCGACTTGGGAAAAAGAAAAGGCGACTGGTTCGAAGTGGATTCCTCTGAAGCCGGAAACGCTCTCTACGACGAACGAAGCCACTCTGGAGTTGCAGAAGGATCTGTCTGTTCTGGCAAAAGGCAAGAACGGCAAAGGCGATTATCAAATCGTCGTCCACACAGACTTGAAGGGGATTTCCGCAGTTCGTCTGGAAGCTCTGACCGATGATTCCTTACCTCAAAAAGGACCTGGTCGTGGGGGGGATGGGAATTTCGTTTTGAATGAATTTGAAGTCTATTCGGCTCCCCAGTCGAAACCCGATCAGAAAACGAAATTGACTCTGTCGAATCCCCAGGCTGATTTCAGTCAAAATGTCTATAATGTTTCCACGGCCATTGATGGCAAGGTGAACCCCGGCAGTGATGGTTGGGCCGTCTCGCCTCAAACTGGCAAATCTCATATGGCGAGTTTCGATATTCAATCGAAAGTGGCGGCCGACGATCAGGGGACGATTCTGACATTTGTGATCAAACAGCATTATAACAGTGGTTCACATTCGCTTGGTCGCTTCAGGCTTTCCGCCACAAACAGTGCCGGGCCTACGACGCTGGATAAACATCCTAAGGAGATTCAGAATATTCTGGCGAAGAAGCTGGATCAGAGAAATGCAGCCGAGAAAAAGAAACTGCTTGATTATTACAGCAAGGCCGATACTCAATTACAGGCACAGATCAAAGCCGTTGCGGAAAGTAAAAAGCCACGTCCAACTGATCCGAAACTGGTCGAATTACAAAGTCATCTGGCGGCGATGCAGCTGGTACGTCCCGTTGATCGAATGTTGACTCGTTTACGAAACGACGTTCGGCTTAGTACTGAACAAGTAAAACATAACCGTATCATTGCCGCTCAGGATTTAACCTGGGCGTTAATCAACAGCCCTGCGTTTCTGTTTAATCATTAAGAGCTGTTTTGAAACTCGTCTAACAGGCTGATGGAAACAATACTTAAACCGATCTCTAACAGAAGTGAGGAGATACTGAAATGCTGATCATTCCAGGTCAACCAGGCAAGGAAGTGTGTGAGTCGCGTAATCAAATATCACGGCGTGATCTATTGCGGGTCGGCGGTTCCAGTATGATGGGGATGGGACTTGGTTCCATGCTGCAACTTCAGGAAGCGGCTGCCAACAATAATGAAGGCGGCGGGCCTGGATGGGGCAAAGCCAAAAGTGTGATCTTGATTTTCCTGCAAGGCGGTCCCAGTCACCTCGATTTATGGGATCCGAAAGAGAACGTGCCTGATAACGTTCGTAGTGTCTTTAAGCCGATTTCGACCAAAATTCCAGGAGTGCAGTTTACGGAATTGTTGCCGAACCTGGCTCAAAATAACGACAAGTTCACGATGATTCGGTCGATGAGCTACACGCCCAAAGGGCTCTTCAATCATACGGCTGCCATCTATCAGATGTTAACCGGTTACACGACCGATAAAGTCAGCCCTTCAGGTCAATTGGAACCTCCCAGCCCCAAGGATTTTCCAAACTTTGGTTCAAACATTATTCGGTTACAACCGCCTGATGTCTCGATGTTGCCATTTGTCATGCTGCCTCGTCCGCTTCAGGAAAGTAATGTGGTGGGGAAAGCGGGAACAGCCGGGTTCCTGGGACGTGCTTATGATCCTTATTATTTGTATCCACCAGGAGATGATATGGATATGAAAAAGATGGATCGAATCAGTGTGGACGATCTCAAACTGCGTCCCGATGTTTACACATCGCGTTTGCAGCGACGTGCCAGCTTAAGAGACACGATCAACAAAGGGATGCCTCAGCTTAATAAGGCGGTCGAGGACTATAAACTGGATAAATATTATTCGCGTGCGCTGGATCTGGTCATTTCCGGTCGTGCCCGCGATGCGTTTGCCCTTGATCAGGAATCCGACGCCGTTCGCGAAAAATATGGCCGCAACACGTTTGGACAAAGTTTGCTGCTCGCCCGTCGGCTGGCGGAAGCCGGAACACGTGTGGTTGAGGTGGTTTGGCCGAAAGTCGCCAACTCGAACAATCATTCCTGGGACGTGCATAGCGGCCTTACCAATCGCTTGAAAAATCAATCGGCACCCATGTTTGATCAGGGGCTGGCCAGTTTGATCTCCGATTTATACGATCGCGGGACTCTGGATGAGACTCTGGTGGTCGCCGTGGGTGAGTTCGGAAGAAGTCCGCAACGAGGAGTCAGTACTTCGGGGAACTCCAATAGTGATGACGGACGTGATCACTGGCCTTACTGTTACACTTCTCTGCTGGCCGGTGCCGGCATCAAGCGGGGTTATGTGCACGGCGAATCTGATAAAACCGGTTCCAGCCCCCGTAAAGATCCGGTCCATCCACGTGAATTGCTGGCGACGATTTACCACTCGTTTGGCATTAACCCGGAAACGATTGTATATAATCACCTGAATCAACCTCGAGAACTGGTCAAGGCGCAAGCAGTGACCAAATTGATGGGATGATTTCGCAGACGCTGAATCGATTAAGAATACAGGCCCCCTTTCGTAGCGAGAGGTGGGCCTGTTTCATTTCAGCATTCGAAATACTTATGCAAATTATGATTTTGACCGAGATGATAGAACCTCTCAATTATGGCGAAACTCTTAAAAGATCATTTTGATCGAGACTATCTTGGTCGACTCGCTGACGAAATTGCAAAATATGAACCCGCATTTCCCAAACAGAAAATGCTGTCATATGTCTTTGATCGTGCATGGGGGCAAAGGGAGTTGAAGCAGCGTATGCGGCATATTTCGTCTGCCATGCACGAATATTTACCGCAAAGTTATGCAGAGGCTTTAAAGGTATTGAAACAGGCCGCACCGCAATTTGGTGGTTTTGAAGCGATGTTCTTTCCTGATTTTGTGGAAGTATATGGTTTGGATGCCTGGGATCTCTCATTGCCTGCGTTGGCTCATTTTACAGAGTTTTCCAGTAGCGAATTTGCCGTGCGTCCCTTCATTCTGCAAGATCAGAAACGCATGATGCGGCAGATGAACGCTTGGGCAACTTCGAAGAATCATCATGTTCGCAGGCTGGCTTCCGAGGGAAGTCGCCCCCGTTTGCCTTGGGCGATGGCGCTACCGGAATTTAAAACAGATCCCGGTCCCACATTACCGATTCTGGAAAAGCTGAAAGCAGACCCCAGTGAATATGTCAGGCGCAGTGTGGCCAACCATTTGAATGACATTTCAAAAGATCATCCGGAACTGGTGATTGAAATTGCGCAGAAATGGATCAAGGGAAAACCTGAGACGCAATGGGTTGTGAAGCACGCCTGCCGTACACTCTTAAAACAAGGGAAACCGGATGCACTGGCATTATTTGGCTATCAGGCACCGCTCCACATTCGTGTGCCGCATTTTCAAATCTCGCCAATCTGCCTTGCACTGGGAGAGGAACTTCAATTTGAATTTGAACTCGTGTCTCCATCAGCGGAACTGGGGCTGATTCGAGTGGAATACGCAATCGATTTTGTCAGGCAGAAAGGTGCTTCGTCTCGAAAAGTGTTCAAGATCTCAGAAGGGAATTCATCACAAAGCTCCAAGTCCTACTCTCGGCGGCATTCTTTCAAGCCAATTACCACGCGAAAATATTATCCTGGTCTGCATCAACTGACGCTCATCGTCAACGGTCAAGAAATGATCCGCGGGCAATTTGAATTACTGAATCAGCCGGATTGAATTCTTTGGAAACTACTGAATCAGAGTCTAGCAGAGAGATGAAAAATTGACAACGAGATGAAAAGTTGACAAAAAAAGGAAAAGCATCCAATTAACGCTTGAATTCTTAAATATGATTTGGTGTACAATGGTAGAATAGACAAAAGACTCGTTTATACAATGTGACACAATATTCTAAATAGAATAGAAAAGTATCAGAAACTGGGAACTCACATCACTCCACAAACATCCTGGTTAATGTTTCAGTAGATCGCGCCATTACAATTAATTTTTAAACGATTTCACAGGCCCATTCGCGAACTAAGGATGGATTATGTTAACTATTGGTGCGCACATTCAACACCATCAACTGAAACAGTTATGTTTTCGCACGATAACCGGGTGGGCTGTATTCTTCACCGCAAGCATGACGGGGGCGCTACAGGCGCAAGTCTTGTTTCCTGTTGCTGTGCCTGCAGGTGGCGCCGCGGACAATGGTGGCGCCTCTCCCCACAAGATGCCGGGTTTCAGTATCGCGATCGATGAAAAGAAACTGAATCAGCTTGACGATTACGAACGCTATGTACGACATCAGATGTGGGAAAAAGCATTGACCACATTGAAAGAAATGTCGGAGACGAAATCGACTTCCCCCCTGCTTCCTACAGGCGATGGATTTCTGGTCGATGCGGAACGTCGTATCTTTATGGCTTTGCTGTCAATGCCGGCAGAGGGCCGCGAAGCATTTCGACTCTTTTTTGATGGCAAGGCGCGTAAGCAGTTTGAAGAAACGTCATCTCAGGCGGAATTATTGAATGCGAAAGTGATCAGCGAAGCAAAGAAAATCTATGCGGAATACTTTTTAACATCGGTCGGCGATGATGTTGCCGACTTATTGGGCAACGATGCATTTGAACGAGGAGAATTCGCTGAGGCTGCACGTTACTGGCGATCCATTCTGGATCATCATTCAGATACGAATCTTTCCGAGATAGATTTAAACGTCAAATATGCATTAGCCTTAATTCGAAGCAAACAGACTGAACAGGCAGCCGCAACGATTCAAGTCGTTGCACAACAATTTCCCGGTGAAAAAGTCACTCTCGGTGGGAACAAGGTCGATCCCGTTGCGTATTTACAAGCTTTGATTCCCAAAGATTCAGGAAAGCCGTCTGCTTCTGTAGATCAACGAAACCAGATTCCAAGCTTATTGAGTCAGCCGCTGAAGCTGCCGCTGGAAAGCAAGAAACCACGCTGGCAGTTAACCTATCTGGACAAAACGGTCGAACAAGCCATCGCGAACTCAAAGTCAAATTACTATGGTCGCGGCAAATCGTATGAAACGTTTGTGCCTCCCATGGCCGTGGGGAAGAAACGTGCCTATTTCAATTATTATGGTATTTGTTTTGGGGTCGAGTTACAGACCGGAAAATTAGTCTGGAGAACGGGAAAGTTTAAGGATCTCGGAACCCACTTTGCGAATTACAGTTTTCACCAGTCCTCAAATACGAGCCAGTATCAGATCACTGTGCACGATGATATTGTGCTGGCCACTTTGGTTCCCCAGAAAGAAATGAATCAATATCGAGCGCGCTATCGGTTAATCGCTTACCAGGCGGAGACCGGAAAAGAACTCTGGAAGTGCAACTTGACAAATGAAAGTTTTATCTCGAAACCAGTGGTGGAGGGAGAGCATATTTATGTGATTTCACACATACAAAATAGTAAGTTACTGACTTTAAATTGCCTTGCATTAAAAACAGGTCGAAAGCAATGGTCGATTCGTTTAGGGTCTGTTGTGGCCGGTAATTCGCCGAATGGAATGGTAAACATGCCCATTCCGATCTTACAGAAGGACGGAGATAACTTATTAATATTGACGAATAATGGTGCGTTGTTTGAGATCGGGATACCTGGCAAAACAATCAACTGGGTTTTTCGGTATCCCTACACTGCCACACAAACGAATAGAAATTATAATTATGCCGTTTCTGAAGAAACGGAATTGCACAGCGAAGGACAATTATTCCGAGACCAGAATCTGGTCTACTTTAAGGAATCTGGTGCGGACGAAGTGTATGCCTTGGACCTCGCAGCGAAAAAAGTCGTCTGGAAGCGTCCCATCAAGCAATCTGCTCAACTTGTGGGGATTGATGAAAAAAATGTCTATCTTTTATCGAAAGAACTGGAAGCCCTTGATCGGAAGACTCATGAATTAAATTGGGCTGTTTCACTGCCCGTTGCTGCGGGCGGGCTGAGTGCACTGATTGATCCTGAAGCAGCCTGGGTCTTTACCAGTCGTGGAATTTATGAACTTTCGAAGACAAATGGCGACATCGTCAATATCTTCAGGGGCAGTGATCTGACTTCTCTCGGAGGGGCCATTGACCTCGACAATGGATTGGTAATTTGTGTTTCCAATCAGGCTGTTACCGCCTATTCCACGAAAGCAGACAAAACAGTCAAACCTGCTAAAAATGAAAAGCCTCGTCCTTAATAACAGAAAATATTCAAAGTTCGAATACGGAATTTAATATGAGTGGCATATCCTGTCTGATTCAACGTGTTGTTTTTTTCAATCTGGCTCTGGTTCTGTCGTGGGGACTGTGTTCGCACTCAGTCGCTGCTGCAGAGGGAGGCGGCATCACTGTCGTCGGTGTTGGAAGTGTTGAAGCCAAGCCGTCCGTTGTTGAGCTGACAGGCATGATTATTGGTCAGGGGCAATTGGCGGGAGATGCTGTCACCAAGTTTCACGGCAATCGCCGCAGAGCAGAAACCGCGTTCAAAAATCTGAATATTCCGGGACTGGAAGTCGTGGAAGAGGGGGTGACCTTGTATTCCGCCTTAAGTACCAGCCAGATGCAGGCCATGATGCGGGGCATGGCGGTAAATAATACGCAGTCACAGAAGTTATCGGTTTCGGAGACTCTGAAGCTGCGATTAAGCGGTATCGATAAATTAAGCACTCAGGAACTGTTGGAAACGATTGTCAAAATCGTCGATTCCGGTAAAGACGCGGGCGTCGCTATTGGAAATGACACAACGCCGACCATTCCCGGAGTTTATAACGCCTCGAAGGCGCGGAATACCATGGCGACTTTCAAAGTCACGAATGTGCAAAAACTGAAAGAGGCGGCTTTCCAGAAAGCCGTTGCGAATGCGAAAGCCCAGGCAGAAAAACTTGCCGGCCTGACGGGAGTGAAATTAGGAAAAGTGATCTCGATTAATTCACAAGGTGATAGCAGTCCAAATACTTCAGCAGCTTATAATCAAGTCCTGGCACAGTACCTTGCAACGACAGGTTCCAAGAATAGTGATGAACAAGCCTCGGGCGTCATGAAAGCGATCCCCATTTCGGTCTCAGTGCGTGTGACATACTCAATCGAATAAGTCCTCTGCGTAAACAAAATGACGGGCGTCTTATGAAAAACAGTCAACAGGCGGCAATTTACTTATTAGGCGTGTTTTTTCTCTGCAGTCCTCTTGCAGTGAGGGGGGAAGAAATTCTGCCGCGGCATATGACTCCGGCCACTGTGAAATCGATTCAACGTGGTCTGGATTATCTGGCTAAACAACAGACCGCGGACGGAAGTTTTCAATCGACACAGGATGGAAGCACCTACCCCGTTTCGATGACCTCATTGGCAGGCATTGCATTTTTAGCCAATGGAAACACTCCCAGTCGCGGTCCTTATGCCGACCAGGTACGCAAGGCGACGGAATATGTTTTGAGTCAGGCACAGGATAGCGGCTTGATTGCCGCCGGGGCCGAAAACGGACGACCCATGTACGGTCATGGTTTCTCGCTGTTGTTTCTCTCCAGCGTGTTTGGAATGGAGACCGATGCCAAGGTCCGTGCCCGGATTGCGAAAGTCGTCAAAGACGGCATTCAGTTGACCTCCTCGGGGCAAAGCGTAATGGGGGGCTGGATCTATACTCCCGGCGGTGGTGATGAAGGGAGTGTGACCGTCACACAAATGCAAGGTCTCCGGGCAGCACATAACGCCGGATTTACCGTGCCTAAAGGAACGATTCAAAATGCCGTCCGCTATCTGGAACTCTGTCAGACTCCTGAAGGCGGTATTCGCTATTCTTACAATTCCGGAAACGATACCCGCTTGCCGATCTCTGCTGCCGCCATCACCTGCCTCTATTCCGCGGGAGAATACGAGTCCCCGTTGGCCGAGGAATGTATGGAATACGTCTATGGCCAGTTTGAAAAACAAAAATCAGGTTTTCGGTCAGGCCATTCATTTTATTTGAACCTTTATGCCTCCCAGGCGTTTTATCAGGCAGGCGATGAATACTGGAATTCCTACTTTCCGGGACAGCGGGACAGTCTGATTAAATCGCAAGGCTCAAATGGTAGTTGGAATGGCGACGGAGTGGGCCCGGTATTCGGGACAAGCGTGGCGTTAATTGTCATGCAGCTGCCTTATAAATATTTACCGATTTATCAACGATGATTTTCTAGCGAAAATAACTGGCCTGTCAGGCTGGTGGAACAGGGAGTGAATCTTGTCAGAGATCAAAACAGCACCAGATATGGAGGCTTTGGAAAAACTCAAAGTCGCCCAGGAACGAATTCGGGAACAGATCCGCACCGTGGTGATCGGTCAGGAAGATGTGGTGGAGCAACTCCTGGTCAGTATTCTGGCCGGTGGTCATTGCATTCTGGAGGGGGTCCCGGGACTGGCAAAAACGTTGCTGGTTTCGACCTTGGCCAAAAGTCTTTCACTGGACTTTGGCCGCATCCAGTTTACGCCTGACCTGATGCCCGCGGATATTACCGGGACCGATGTGATCTATGAAGATCGGCAGACCGGAACCCGGGAGTTCAAGTTTATCGAAGGGCCGATCTTTACCAATCTCTTACTGGCAGATGAAATCAACCGTACGCCTCCCAAAACGCAGGCTGCTCTGTTGCAGGGGATGCAGGAACGCACGATTTCTGCGGGGACAAAACATTATCAACTCCCCCGCCCGTTTTTTGTACTGGCCACACAGAATCCGATTGAGCAGGAAGGAACCTATCCTCTGCCGGAAGCGCAATTGGACCGATTCCTGATGAAGATCATTGTGAAATACCCCACGCGCGATGAAGAACGCCTGATTTATAAGACTGTGACCGGCGATGATCAGTCTGAACCGGTGGCGACCTTAACGGGGGAAGAAGTGCTGGAGTTACAGCATTTAGTCCGACGTGTACCGATTAATGATTTTCTGGTGGACTACACAATGGATCTGATCCGGGCGACGCGTCGCGACAGTGAAGACGCACCGGAGTTTATCAATCGCTGGGTACTTTGGGGGGCGGGCCCGCGTGGCGGGCAGTCTTTGATCTTGGCTGCCAAAGCACGCGCTGCCTTGTATGGACGACCTGAGGTCTCCGTGGAAGATTTGCAGTCGGTTGCCAAGTCCGTTTTGCGTCACCGGATTGTATTGTCTTACAACGCCGAATCAGAGGGACAGACAGCAGACACTGTGATCGAAAAGTTGATCGAGGAGACCCCTTTACATCACAGCGAGGCGGGAAAGGACGGGCAGTTTGAAAGAATACTTAAATCCTGAAGTGATTAGCAGAATCGCCGGGATTGGTTTCAAAACGCGACAACCGGTGGAAGGTACAATTGCCGGTTTACACCGCAGTCCCTTGCACGGGCTGTCTCCTGAATTTGCTGACTACCGCAGTTATACACCCGGTGATGATTTAAAAAATCTGGACTGGAAAGCGTATGCGCGTTCTGATCGGTTTTATATTAAGCGTTTTGAAGAAGAGTCAAACCTGCGCGCCGTGTTCATTGTTGATTCCTCTGCGTCGATGGCGTATGGAGGGCCTGCGTTTTCAAAATATGATTGCGCCGCCACGATCGCTGTCTCGCTATCGGCTGTCTTATTAAAACAGAGAGACGCTGTGGGGCTGGCGATCCTGAATGATCAGGTGCAGGAAAATCTGAAGACCGGCGGGACTCCTTCGCATCTTGCAAAATTTATGGAAGTGTTACAACGTACCAAACTGGTGGGAGAAACGGATATCGGACCGGCTGTTTCGCAGATCGCCGATCAGATCCATCGGCGGGGTGTGATTGTGGTGCTTTCCGACCTGCTGACTCCCCTGGACCCGTTTTACGAATCACTGGGCAAGCTGCAACATGCCGGCCATGAGGTCATCGTCGCACATGTGTTGCATCGCGATGAAGTGGAGATGCCTTTCAAAGACTCTGTGATTTTCCGCGATATCGAAGGAGAGGAAGAAATCTTCGCAGAGCCCTGGGCGTTTCATAAAGCCTACCAGGCAGCGATGGAACAGTTTATTGAGGAAACACGACTGCGGTGTCAGTATTGCGGTATAGATTACCTGCCGGTGTTGACAGATGAGAATCTGGGAGCCGTTTTAAGCAGCTATTTACACAATCGTCAGTACGCGGGCGCAAAAACACATCGCGGGAGGATGTCCTCGCTGGGCAGTCAGTCCCGTGACGAAGAACAACGCGAAAACATGACCGATAACTCCCCTGCCCCTGAAAATAAATCACTCCAGTAATCTGAAAGAGAATTCCGAGACAATTCATGCATTTTCTGGCACCCCTTTTATTGGCGGGAACGGTTTTGGCAACCGCGCCCATCATTATTCACCTGTTAAACCGGCGACGGTTTATCCGCGTGGACTGGGCGCCGATGGAGTATTTGAAGCTGACTCTGAAGACGAATAAACGTCGGTTAAAGCTGGAACAGTGGCTGCTGTTGGCACTCAGAACCTTGGCGGTACTGGCGCTGTTTTTTGCCGTCGCCCGTCCGATCAGTTCGGGTACGAATCTGGCGGGCTTTCTGTCCGTGGAAGGCCGGGCCAGCCGCGTGATTGTGATTGATGATTCGCTCAGCATGTCGTATCAGAATGGCGAACAACCGGCCTTTGAGCGGGCCAAGAATGCCACGCGACAGGTGTTAAACCAACTGGGGCCGCAAGATTCTGTTTCTGTACTGCTGGCGTCGAATCCAGCACAGACACTGGTCCGCATGGCACACCTGGAAGACAACGCACGAAACAAATTGATCGCGCGGATTAACGAACTGCCAAGCTGTCAGATGGCCAGCCACTGGATCTCGACTCTGGAAGACATCGATCGACAATTACAGGAAGCGACATTTCCCGTCAAAGAAGTCATTATCGTGACCGATCTCTGGGCCGCCGGCTGGACTGTCGAAGTGCGTGATTTGTTTGACCGCTGGTCGCAGGAACAAGTCACCGTGCGGTTTATTGACATTGGTGATGAGCCCGCCGGGAATCGTGTGTTACATTCACTGGAATTGGAGAGTCGGATCGCGCTGGTGGATCAGGAAGTCAGGCTGACAGCTGTGATTGAAAATGCCGGTGAGGAGCCATTGAAGTCCGGACAGGCATTACTGACCGTCGATGGGAATATCACCCCGGTGACACTACCGGAAATCCCTGCAGATAAAACAGTCAATGTGCCGGTCAGTGTCCGCTTTGATCAGGCGGGGCAGCATGTGGTAACGTT
>Ga0222668_1000015_pt1 | contig 136666 bp, 97 predicted proteins | sample AntAcemetagen728_FD_179823 | JGI IMG/M metagenome (GOLD analysis project Ga0222668, IMG submission 179823) | Saline water microbial communities from Ace Lake, Antarctica - #728 | ecosystem: Environmental > Aquatic > Non-marine Saline and Alkaline > Saline | place: Antarctica: Ace Lake...
AGGCCCTGTTTAATAATGACTTGTTTTGTTGTTATGGAATCGTCCGTGTGCTCTGACAGTTTCCTGTTGTCTTCGACAACCCCGAATTGCATTCGGGGTTACCCGGAACTCTTCTCTTGGAATACAAAATTAATTTCGTGTGTTTTCGTGCTTTTCGTGGTAGTAAATATTTGAAACCACACGAACTGAGGGTGGGCCCGGATGTAATCCGGGCCGAGCGTAGCGAGCAGGAAACCCCAGTTCCAGCGGTCGGAATCGCAGGCGCTCACGCAGGGCACAGAGAGCAAAGGCTTCACACCGTCCGCAGCAGCACCGTCGGACAAGCCGAGCGGTGGCACGCGGGAGTTGCTACTGCATTCTCAGCTTATGATACTCAGCCGTTCTTGCTGGTTGGCACACAGGCCCTGTTTAATAATGACTTGTTTTGTTGTTATGGAATCGTCCGTGTGCTCTGACAGTTTCCTGTTGTCTTCGACAACCCCGAATTGCATTCGGGGTTACCCGGAACTCTTCTCTTGGAATACAACATTAATTTCGTGTGGCTTCGTGCTTTTCGTGGTAGTAATAAATCCTCTAGTGATCCCGATTTCCTGATTGGTATTACTGTCTGATATTCAGTTTGTGCTGTTGGCGGCGATCCCTAACATATGCTTAACGCGGCTTCATCGACTTTTTGTAGATGATTTCGAGTTCTTCGTCGCTCAGGGCCTGAATCTGTGCGGGAGTGAGATCGAATTCCTCGTCTTCGACCTGTATTTTGGCTGGAATGTCGAGTCCTAACAGTTTGTCAATTCGCTCGCGGGCGCGGAGTCGTTCTCGTTGTGATGAGTTTGGATCGCTCACGACACTGCGGTAGAAGTACAGGGCTTCCGCTCGATGTTCTTTAACTGGTATGTTGAGGTTTTCGACCATTTCGCGTCGCGCTCGTTTCATGTAACGTTCGACCGAGCGTCGGGAGAGATGGAATTTCTGAGAGACGGCCTGCTTGATTTCGGAAGGGTATTTTCCCATGCCGAGCATTTTTTTGACTAGCCTCAGTAAGAGTGTCCGCTGGTCTTCTGAGAGTGATTGCCTTGATTGAGGAGCATCATCCATCATGTACGCGTTCCCTTTAATAAACTTCCAGTTTGTGTTTCTGATCTTGCTGAATCATGCAGGAAGGCGCGAGGCAGTCAAGAGGCGTTGGTCAGGTGAAAGCCGTGTGAAGTTGTCTGAAAGGTATGAGATGTTCATTGATGTGGGAATGAAGTGCATGCGAACGCGATCGATAGGGCACTGTCAATCGGGAAGTTGTGCACAGTCTTCAGCTGAAAAATGCGAAAAAATAGAGACTTTTATAGTGCGGACATCAACAGACAGAGAGTCGTTCACCGGAAATAAAAAAATCTCACGCACGCGACTCTTCCGACGGAGTTTAGTGAGGGGGAGTGCCGCGTCAAGGGGGATAAAAGGCCTTGTTTTCAGGGAGGAAACGGCTGTTATGAAATTCACGAAATTGTCAAGCGGTTTTGTTTTACATCCGATTTGCGACAGGGGTCGCGTGCATGGTGTGTCAGCGCGGAGCAGGATTTAATGGCATTCAATGAATTATTATTGGCGACATTGGCGTGCAGGCTGTTACAATCGAATGTTCTTGAGGGAGAATCTGATTTCTGAAAATCAAGCAGGCAAGGCGTTCCTCAGTTTTCAAACAATTCGGTTCCGTTCAATACGGAACCATGAAAGGCGTTGTGCTGTGAAAAATCGATTCGTGTTAGCCATCGTTGGCGGGCTTGTCTGTTGCTTTTGTTCCATTCACTTTGCGGCAGATGCAGTCAAGCTGCAGCTTGCCATGAGTGGGCGCAGTATGACAGCAGAACAGGTGGCTGCAGCCGAAAAACAAGTGGAGCAGAACCCGAGTGATGTCGATTCCCGCACGCAGCTTTTGGGTTACTACTTCGGCAAACAGCACCAAGATCCTGCTGTGCGGAAAGCAAAATAGGAAAACGTCTTGTGGCTCATTGAGAACGCACCTGCAGCGGAAGTGCTGGCATCACCCTATGGACAGCTCAATGCCACTCTGGATGGAGCGGCTTATTATCAGGGAAAGCAGGCTTACGAAAAACAGTTGAAACAAGATCCGAAAAATCTCAAGATACTTGAGAACGCGGCGAATTATTTTTTAATCAATGATCGAGCGCTGGCGAAAGAGTCTCTCCAGGCAGCACAGGCCCTTGATCGGGAGAATCCCGAATGGCCAGCGGCGCTCGGGCACTTGTATATGCTGGATATGAATTCAAACTCATTGAAAGTCCAAGATGAAGCCGCTACTAACGCGCTGGAGCAACTGGAGATCGCCTACAAGCTTTCAACGGACAGGGCACAGAATAACCTTCTACAGTATCTTGCGAAAGCCGCTGTGGCTGCGAAGCAAACTGAGAAAGCCAAAAAGTACGCTGAAAAAATGGTGAGACAGAGTGGCTCTGGTTGGAATGCCGGGAATAATATTCATCAGGGAAATATCACCCTCGGAAAAGTGGCACTCGCAGCCGGGGATGTGGAAGCAGCGAAGCAGTATTTAATCAAAGCTGGCAAAACCTCTGGTTCACCGACACTCAATTTCTTTGGCCCCGATATGACGTTAGCGAAAGAGTTGCTACAGAAGGACGAGAAAGCAAAAGACGTGGTTCTGGAATACCTGACGCTGTGTTCAAAATTCTGGAAGCTGGGTAAAGTCCGTTTGGATCAATGGTCAGCGATCGTGAAAGACGACCAGATTCCGAGCGACTGGCGCTAAGTTTAGTCATCTCCCATCGCGAGAGAACGACAATGTAGACGGTGATGGTGCTGGCGGCATTAAAAAAAATCCATGTTCCCTGTGATCAATGGGAACATGGATTTCGTGTATATGGCTATGCTGCCGAAGGTCAGCCTGTTGATTACCTCTCACCTTGTTGACTCAACCGTGCCTATCGGATGATGCTGTTTTTGCAGCGATCATTGTGTCGGATTCGCGGTGGATTCTTCAACGGCAGGGGCAGGGGGAGCCGCGTGCGGTTTGTCGACGGGTTTGTAGATCATGACCATCGCGGCGCCGGCTGCTGCTAAGACCAGTCCCATGAAAAACCGCAGGTCAGGCATTGTTTTCGCGGGGTGAAAAAAGGTGATCGTGGCAATGGTATTGACGATGGGCGCACCAGCAAAGACGAGGGGCGCGACATAAATGGCAGCGCCTTTTCCTCCGGTGGTCACAGCGAAGATCACACAGAGGGCGCCAATCGCTCCAGCAGTACCAGCGATGATTCCCCACATGATGGGGCCTGAATCAAAGTTGGGAACGCCTCGCACAGTCGGATCTTTGTCCAGCACAAAAATGAAGAAACTGGGAATCAGGACAGCGACGAGGAAATAAGCGACTCCCACAAACAGGAACGCCCGCAGGTTACTGTGTAGCTTCTGGGCAGCAATGTGAACCAGAGGCACATAGGTTCCCCAGGAGAGTGCAGCACAAGCGACAAAAATTAAGACAATCGTCCATTTCGACATCGTTAAAAACTCCTGAATTCGTGGAGGGGAGAATCATTACTGTTGGCGAGTAAATCGAGGCTTCATGATAGTAAGTTTGTGAATTCGCAGCACCCGACAGGGATAAAAATTTGAATGAATCAGGGAAATGCGACTCTGTACAAACTCTTATTGGGACCGCAGGGTCGTCAGGATCGGAGCGCGAACGGCGTCTGCGACCGCCAGTAATGCCGCCAGCATCCCCGTTACCAGAACCGCAGACAGTATCAGGATTCCGCTTTCCCAGGGAAGATCAGCGCCCGTTGACATCAGGTGAGGCAGCATCGCCAGGAGTGCAGAGAGCGTTCCGGAAATGAGACCCCAGATAAGTAAGAACGCGTTTTCCGCGAGCACAATCAATGCCACATTGCCACCCGTCATGCCGATGGCGCGGAGTAATGCGAGTTCGCTGCGACGTTCGACAACATTACGTAACATCACGGTTGCCAGTCCCAGCGTTCCCAGGAGTAATCCCAGGCCGCCCAGCGTTTGAAACGTCGAGAGATATGTGTTCTGCACCGCCAGAAAATCCGCGAGCCGGTTCGCGACGAGATCGGCATCGAACCCATACTCGGTTAAACCCGTTTCCAGAATTCCTGTTAGCTGGGACGCGTTTGCGGGCGGGACTTCGATCAGAAAATATTGAAAGCCTGACTGTTCCGGAAACAGTTGTTGAAAATTTGTTTCCGATATCAGCAGCACCCCTTGAAAAATACTGCCATCCAACATGCCTTTAATTTTTAACTTATGTTCGGGTCGCTTGTCGGAAGGAATGCCGACGGTGGCCCCGACTCCTTTATGCAGACTATACATCAACGTATTCATATCACCCAGCGTAGGGATCGAACCATCTTCCTGTTGTTGATTCAGCAGCTCCCAGGGATTTTTGCCGGGCGTATCTGCAAATTTAAAGCCGCCGCGTTCGATCATTTCCTGAGGGACTCCGAGAATGGTGGGCACGCTGGTTTGATAAATATTCAGGCAACTGGCATTTTCTCCCGGTTTGACGCGAAAGGGAATGACTTTCATATCGTTCAATAATTGTTGGGTCTGCTGATCTTCGAGGGCGTTGACGAGAGTTTTCGCTCGACCTTCCGGAGTATTCAGATCAAAGATCAGAGGGGACGAGGATTCCGCAATGAGTGTAAAGCCGCCGTTCCCCGAATTTTTATCGGGAGTTTCGACGGCAGGGTTTCGATGGCCGGCCGCGACGGAAACCAGCACGAACGTAGCCGATGCTATCAACGCCGTTGTCAGGACACTCCGCTGGCGAAAGCGGCCGGCATTCCGGATGCCGAGTTTGATCAAAGCGAGATTGCCCGTACCTTTCACGGGAATCGCAGATTCGATTCTCAGTCTGCTGGATAAAAAGAAGAGGCTGGCAGTCAGTGAAAGTGTTCCGACGAGAAAGAAGGAAACGGTCTGCCAGGAGAAACCGGAAAAGGCTTCCTTTTGTGGAATGAGCCCCGAGGCCGTCGCCAGTACCAGAATCAATGCGAGGCCGAAGCAGATTTTATAGACATAGCCGACGCGTCGGACGTCTTTGACAGTGTCCGATTCGGGGGAGCTGACACCGGAAAGCAGGCTGCGGATAGAGAGTCGTTTGAGTTCGGCCATCGCGCGCCAAGTGACAAAGGCTGAGAAAAACACCGAGATCATCATTCCCAGAATCAGGCTGGTCAGCGTTAGATCGAGAAACAGGAAGCGTGTCCCAATGGCGCCGATCCACCAGGTTTTTAAGCCATAGAGCATTAGCGAGGCATAACCGATGGCAGCGGCGACTCCCAGTATGCCTCCTAGAAGAATAACGGCAAATGCTTCTTTGAAGATGACCTGTTTGACTTGTTGGGGAGTAAAACCGATTGCTGACAAGAGACCGATTGAAGTGACGCGCCGGTCGATGCCGAGCTTGAAGAGCAGACGAATTAAAATAATGGCAGACAGGATGATAAAGAAACTGAAGCCGATAAACAGACCACTGAAATCGGTCGTTCCACTGGCAGCCGCTAAACCGGCGAACTTCACGGGTTGCACTGCCAGTCCCATTTTTAAGACATCGATTTTTTTGAGTATTTCAGTCCCGAAGCTATTTGCAGTTTCTTTTAGAGATTGATCCGGCAATGGGCTCACCCGCAGGGAAGTCAAATTACCAAAGCGGCTATTCCACAATGTCTGTGCTGTTTTCAATGCCACAAATGCTTTGGGGGTGGCTTTGTATTTCTCCCAGTAGGCTTCATCTCGATCGGTGACTTTGTCCAGTTTCATGGGGAAGGGTTGTTTCCAGTCGCCGAAGGTGTCGGCGTCGGTGATGCCTTCCATGTCCGGTGTGAGTTTCCGGTCGGCGGCGGGAGTTCCATCGAGGGCAACGATTCCACGTACGAAGAATGTCCGTTCGAGTTCCGGTAGTTCTCCCCGAGAGCCAACTACGTGGTAAGTCATGCGGATCGCATCGCCGACTTTGGTCTTCAGGTCTTCTGCCAACCACTGGTTGAGCACGATTGCATTTTCTTTCAAAGGCAGTTTTGGTTTTTCCCCCAGAAAGGTAAACGGGCCAAAGGGGGCTTTCTCTGAAAATTCGACTCCTGCGACAATCGAGTACATGGAAAAACCGGGTGTTTGGTCCTGGTTTTCTGGTGGAGCGGGTTTGATTTCATTGGCGATGTAAACCATCACGGGAGAGGTGGTGAGGTTGAGCGACTTCGCAGCCTCCAGTCCCGTCTGTTCGATTTGCGGATCGAGAATCATCTGCTCGCTTTCCAGCGAGAGGTATTGGAACTGTTCGTTGGGAGCAATTTTGAGATTCAAATCTTCGAGTTTCAGCGTCGCTTTTAACACTGCTTCCAGGTTCTGAGCGATCTCTAATGCTGCGGGGGTTGTTGATGCAGCTGCATTGTGGGAGCTGAAAAACAGGGAATTGACGCGGGCGGGCCTTGATTGTGGATTGCGGCGCGACGCTTGGATTTCATCGAGGTCTAACGCCGCCTGGAGCGTGCTTAACGAAACAAACAGGTCCAGCGGCAATTGCTGGTTCGGCATTAACGCCAGGCGTCCTGCTTTCGATGATTCCTCAAGAATGGATGTTACCGTGAGCGTGACTTCGACCGATTGTTGTTCCCGCTCGCCTAACAGGGAATCGCGGGGGATGGCAGAGGGGAGTTCGATCCAGAGTGTGATCTCATCGCCGACTGAAGCCTGTAGCTGTTTGGCGACCCGGGCATTGAGGATGGCCTGATCATCGGCGGGAGGTTTCAGATCGTTGTGTTCTACTAGTGACCAGAGACGCTGATCAACGCCGAAAATATTAACCTGTCCTACGCGCAGATGCTGGTCTGCGATGTTCCGATCCAGGCTGCCTCTCAGTACGAGCGCTGGTGCAATGGTCTTGATCTCAGCGGGCAGATCGGGAGAGTCGGCGAGTTCTGACGCCAGTTGTTCGCGGAAGAAGCGATGGCCTGTGACGGCGAAGTCGATCTCACTTAACCGGTCGAGTGTCATTTGTCGCAGGCTGGCGCGGACGGAATCGCCTACGATTAGAGCACCACCAATGACGGCTGTGGCGGCGATGACACCCAGTAGAACGGCCAGATTTGTCCGCCAGTAATATTTCAGGCTGTTGATCACAAATCGCGTTTGATTCATAAAACGAACTCTTGCGAATGATTGATAAAGGAAAAGTCAGGCGGTTTCCGTAACCAGTAAACCGTCGCGTAATCTCTGGTGTTGGGGAAACAGGGCAGCCAATTCGCGGCTATGTGTCACGCAGATTAATACGGTGTTTTGTTCCTGATTGATTTCGAGCAGCAGTTTACCAATCGCTTCGGTATTGCTGCGGTCGAGGTTTCCCGTCGGTTCATCGGCCAGTAAGAGACGGGGGTTATTAATCAGCGCACGGCAGACAGCGACGCGTTGCCGTTCTCCCCCCGAAATTTGTGCCGGTCGATGGTGCATGCGGTCTTGTAAGCCAACGCGCTCCAGCAGATGCCGGGCACGGCCTTCAGCATCATCGGTTGTGCCTTGATGGACCATCGTGGGGATCAGGACATTTTCCAGAACCGAAAACTGAGGCATCAGATGGTGATCCTGAAAGATGAATCCGATATTCTGATTGCGAAATTCGGCCTGTTGTTTTGCGTTGAATTCAAAAGGATTTTCACCGAACTGAATGACTTCGCCGGAAGTGGGTTGGTCGAGAACTCCCAGGATATAGAGCAGGGTGCTTTTGCCTGAACCGGAGGGGCCGGTAATGGCTAACGCATCTCCCCGATTGAGAATCAGATTCACGCCGGAAAGGATTGGCAGTGATTCCGCAGCGATGGAAAACTCTTTGGTTAACTCGCGGACAATTAATTGCGCGTGGGAGTCATTCATTTTAGCCCTGTCAGACAAACTATTCAGCGGGATCTAGGGAAGCTTCGATTTTCTTTTGAATCTCTTCAGGGATTTCAATGGACGTCATGGGATTCCCGTGTGTGAAGTGACAACAGACGGTTTTCATGCGTCCTTTGGCAATCTTGGTTTGATCTCGCCAGAACTCGTATTCGATGGTCAGTGATTTTACGCCGATCCGTTCGACAAACAAACGGATTTCCAGTAGATCGCCGTAAAACGCGGGTGACTCAAATGAGCATTGTGCTGAAACGCGTGGCCAACCCAGGACGGAGCCATCCTGTTGTTTATCTACAATGGTCAGTCCGAGCGAGTGGAAATACTCATGCTCGGCTTGTTCCATGTACTTATAAAAGTTGGAAAAGTGGACGATGCCGGCCATGTCCGTCTCGTGAAATTCGACGCGGCGAGTTGTTTTAAAAGTACAGGACATGCGGAACTCAAACGAATCAAGTAAACAGCAGGCTGTGAAGATCGTCAGCAGATCTCTTCACAGCCCGTTGTGTTTTTTATTTAATGAAATACAAGTCCATCAGGCTTAGTCTTCCGGGAAGAAACGAACCAGAGTTTCTTGACTGGGTGGCTTGGTGACTAACGAAACCAGAATCATGGCGACTGCTGAAGCAACAACCATCGTTGCGACAGGCATCATGCCCAGAAAAGTGTAACTCGGGTTTAAGGCATATTTGGCTTCTTTAAACAGATATAACCAGGAACCGATGGCGACAATCACACCCGCATAAACGCCGGCTTTTGTGAGTCTTTTCCAGTAGACCGCTGCAAAGATAATCGGGAACAGACTGGAAAATCCACTGAAGCACCAGACACCGAGGGTAAAGACCCGCCGCGGTTCTAATAAACTGAATCCATAGGTGATGGCAACCACTAGAATAATAAACAAGCGGGCCATGAAGACAACCTGTTTATCAGTAAATCGGTCTTTTCCACAATAATGGACCACAATGTCTTCGGTAAACATGGTACCGATACAGAGGAACTGACTATCCAGAGACGACATAATCGCTGCCAGAATTCCTGCGGTTAAGAAACCGGCCAAGACGGGCGACGTCATCTTTTTCACCATCGACGCCAAAACAGCGTTAGCCGGGAAGTGAGGGGGAAACATGGGAGCCCCATCCAGCATCGCAGAGGTAGCCCAGACGCCAACCAGCACACAGGGAACCCACACGATCATAATAAAGAGCGGATGGGCGACGACGGGCAGCTTAAATGTGCCAGCACTGCGGGCAGTCAGCCAATGCTGGAACAAGTGAGGAAACATGCCTACGGAGAGAGGCACGAAGAAATAGGTAAGGAAGACGAGCTTGCTCATCGGATGCGGGGCATCGGGTGCCCAGTTGCTGGCACGATAAACGCCGAGCGCTTTTTTAATCGTCCAATTCTTGCCTTTGGAAGGATCGTCGGGATCCAGGTCTTGTTCAGGATGGCCAATTTTATCGCCAAAAACCAGCATCGCCTGTTCTTTTTCTGCATTCGCCTTACGTGGGTATTCTCGCAGGTCATGGTGAGACATTAAACCCATCGTCCATTTTTCAGGAAAGGGGTCAGGCATGACGCGGTCATCTTGAATCAACAATGCCTTGTTGGTTTCTTCACTCGTTAACTTGTAGAGCTTATTTTTGCTGGCGTAGAGGGCTTCTGCCGTCATTTGCCAGTTGGGCATCCGTGGTTTGAATTCTTTGTAAGCTTCTGTTTTTTGTTCTGGCGTGAGTGTCAGGGTTTTGGCAATGCGCCGGGAATAGTTGTATTTAGCAATCAATGTCCAAGTCTTATATCGTTTGGCATAGCGTTCACGGTCTAAGGGGTCGACATCCCGCATTAGCTTGGAGGGATTTTTTTCCAGAACCGCATGGCTGGCAGCCTGCAGGCCTCCCAGTTTGCTGGAAATGACGAAAAAGGTCACCACGCCTAGAATCATGAAGACGATTGTCTGAAAAGTATTTGCCCAGGCCGTTCCCCGCATGCCTCCAAAAAAGACATAGGTCAGAACAACAAGACTGATCACCAGAGAGCCGAGCCAGGGCGGGACACCATAGTCGTAGGCAGCGAAGGAACTTTCAAAAGCGCCTTCAGTAATGCTGCTGATGACCACTCCGGATGACATCACGCCAATCAACAGGTAAGGAATAACCAGTCCTACCAGAACCGGAAACAGAATAATTCCGATCCGGTCACTTTCGAGGCGGTCACGAAAAAATTGAATTTGTGTGGTGTAACCGTATTTATATCCCCATGACCAGAGCTTAATGCCCAGCAGGAAGAAACAGAGTGAGTGAATAATTCCACTGGAAGAAGCCAGCAGTCCATAAACGCCGACGCCTTCTTTATAAGCTTCTCCACTGGAGCCAACCAATGCAAACGCGGTCATCGTCGTACCAAAGATCGACATCAACAGTAGGAAAGGGCCAATGGAATGGCTGGCCAACATGTAGTCTTTACTGGTTCCCTTGAACAGGCGGCTTGAGAACAAGCCCAGGCCCAGCAGTAACGCTAAATAGATTCCGATGATTACCAGCTGTGTCATTATTCTGTCTCTCCTGTTTCCTGCTCGGGGGACTCTTTCACAATTTCTTCAAGGTGGTGAGGCCAGGCGAAGATTGTTGCCAGGTACCAGACAATGGCAGCACCGATGGAAATTCCAGCCTGGTAGAGCAGGGTAATGGGCATGAATCCCATGATGAGTCTTTTATCATCCCATAGCCAGTTGTCCTGGTGGAGAATAATAAGCACGACAACCAATCCATAAATGGCGTATCTCATAAGTCATCTTTTCTATGTTGACAGAGTCATTACAGGTGGGTTTGCAAATGCCAGATGGTAGCAATGGTTTTGGCGGGAGGTGGAATTCAAGTCAATCCCACTGATTCGCACTGGTCGACTATTGTGACAAAAACTCGAATGACTCACAACGTAACGGTTCAAATTGTGTCAATAAACCTGCTGATCTGCTTGTAAACGTTTAAAGGGTGTTAATTTTCGTTTACACACTTACAGTTCAAGACATCGGGTACTTTTTGAAATTTCAAACGTAAAATCCAGGCTTGCAAATGGTGGAAACTCTTCTCAGAATGGTGGTTTACAGAGTATTGTTGATCTGTTTCAGTTAAGGCTTTTAAAGAGGTTGGGGGATTGATGTTTCGTATTGCACTCGTGGGAATTTTTTGTTTCAGCTGTCTGATGTCTTCTGAAGTGTTTGCTCAGGCTAAAAAAGGCGACAAGAAATACGCAGTGCTGGATATCAAGCAGGTTGACGAAGATTTTCATTTTCAAGGCGAATACTACGGTTTGATCGGAACGGATTGCTCCTGGTGTGGGCAATGTGCGATGGGGCTACAGGTTGTTGCCCGCGGCGATGGAAATTTTATCGCTTCCCTTTATAACGGCGGTCTTCCCGGAAACGGCTGGGATCAATCTCAGAGACAAGAATTAGCGGGCACACGCGACGGGGATGTGCTGGCCCTCAAAGGGGAAGAATTCCTGGTTCAGGTGAAAAAAGGTGGCAAAGCGGAGATCCGCGATCTGTCGGGGCATCTATTGGGGCAGATTTCCAAATACCAGCGCACCAGCATTACACTGGGAGCGAAAGCACCCGCAGACGCCACAGTGTTGTTTGATGGTTCGTCAGTGGAACATTTTAAAGAGGGCAAAATTACTGACGAAGGCCTGCTGAGTATCGGGACCGAATTCAAAAAGACCTATCGCAGCTTTCGCCTGCATGTCGAGTTTCGGCTGCCTTATATGCCTTATGCAACCGGACAGGCGCGCAGCAACAGTGGGATTTATCTTCAGAGCCGCTATGAAGTGCAGGTACTCGATTCATTCGGCCTGGAAGGCATAGAGAATGAATGTGGGGGGCTCTATAAGCAAAAACGGGCTGATGTTAACATGTGTTTTCCTCCGCTGGCATGGCAGACTTATGACATCGCTTTTGTGGCTCCCAAATTTGATGATGCAGGCAAAAAGATCAAAAATGCTTTCATTACCGTCTTACACAATGGGGTTCCCATTCATCAGGATTATTCCATCGTTGCAAAAACCGGCGGCGGAAAGCAGGAAGGGCTTGATTTGTTTCCGACCAAACTGCAGGATCATTCGAACCCGGTTCGCTTTCGAAATATCTGGATTGTTGATTTAAGCGACCAGCCCGATCCGGCCTATTGTGTGCCTTGCCAGCCTGTGCTTTGCGATCGCTGTGCTAAATAGAATCACGCCAAGCTGACAGTATACATACGGTTCAATTCCAGAGGGGATTTCCCGGTTCGCGTCTTGCCTTGCTTTTTAAAGCAGATACAATGGTGATGAAGTGTCTTAAAGTGCTATTGCTACTAGGCATGCGCTTCTAAGTTCCTATTTGATTCATTCCCAGGATTATACTTTTCCGGTTTGAGAGAAACTGGGAGAAGCTAACGCACGGAAAGTCTGCTGATCTAATGGATTATTCACTGATTGCAATTCTCACATTAGCAGTGGCATTGATGCTGTTAGTGGCCGAGATTTTTATTCCTTCAGCGGGAGTGATTGCAGTTCTGGCCATAGCAAGCCTGGGGACATCGGTCTGGGCTGCCTGGCTTGCCTGGTGGGGAACGAACCCGGCTCTGTGGTGGACTTACATCGCCAGTGTCTTGATTCTGATACCTACGACGCTGAGCTTTGCAGTCAAATTCTTTCCCAACACGTCCTGGGGCAAAAAAATCATTCATGAGCTTCCGACGCTGGAAGAAGTCACTGGTTTTCAAAAAGAGACTGAACACCTGCGTTCTCTGATTGGTAAGATTGGAAAAACACAAACTCTTTTAAACCCCAGTGGCTTTGTGCTCGTTAATGATGAAAGACACCACTGTGAAAGTCAGGGAATGATTATTGAATCTGAGGTGGATGTGGAAGTTATTGCTGTGGAAGGAACGAGGCTGGTGGTAAAAATCGTAAAACAGCCCCCCGCCGGCGAATTGAAATCAGATTCTGAAAAAACGCAACATAGCGACGCTGTTACAGATGATTTAATTGACTTCGAAATCCCGGAGTCCTGAATATTCGGGTAGTCTCTAGATGGTTTTCCCGAATTACTTTACAATAAAGAGCTCCCGTATTGATCGACGGATTTAAAAGACGGATTCAGCAGACTGAGAGTCTCTCTGGGTCTATATTTTCTTAGGATAGGAACGCAGGAATGAACGCCTTGAATCTTTTGGCTGCCGGAGATGCTACGACAATTACCTGGATTGTGGCAATCGTTGTTTTTCTTGGGGTCTTAGTCTTTTTTGCAGTTTTCGCCAGATTTGCCGGATTATGGATTCAGTGCAAAATGACGAATGCCAGGATTTCTTTTCCGAATCTGGTAATGATGTCCATTCGAAAAGTGAATCCTACGATCATTGTTCGTAGTAAAATTATGGCGATCCAGGCGGGAGTCACTCGTCATTATGATATCTCGACACGAGATTTAGAAGCGCATTATCTGGCAGGCGGAAATGTCCCCAATGTAATTCGTGCGTTGATTGCTGCTCAGCGGGCAAAAATTGAGCTCGATTGGCAGGCGGCTCAGGCAATCGATCTGGCGGGACGCGACATTCTGGATGCGGTTCGCACCAGTGTTTATCCCAAAGTGATTGACTGCCCTGACCCACGTAAAAGCAATAGTACTCTGGACGCTGTTGCCGGTGATGGAATTCAGTTGAACGTGCGTGCGAGAGTCACCGTGCGAACGAACTTAAAACAGTTGGTCGGTGGTGCAACCGAAGAAACAATCATTGCGCGAGTCGGTCAGGGAATTGTGCAAGCCATTGGTTCGACAGAATCCTATAAGAAGGTGCTTGAAAATCCGGATAAAATTTCGCAGATCGTACTGAACGAGGGTCTGGAGAAACAAACGGCCTACACGATTGTTTCCATTGATATTGCCGATATTGATGTCGGCGAAAACATTGGCGCACGATTGCAGGCCGACCATGCAGAAGCAGAAATGCGGGTTGCTCAGGCCAAAGCAGAGCAACGGCGTGCCGATCAGAAGGCCCGCGAACAGGAAATGGTAGCGCTGACTCAGGAAAATCGGGCGAAGGTTGTGCTGGCAGAAGCGAAAGTTCCCGAGGCCATTGCCAATGCATTTCGTACGAAAAAAGTGGGCTTGATGGATTATTACGAATTGAAAAATATTCAAGCGGACACCAAGATGAGGGATTCGATAGCAACCCCTGAGCGGGAATCGACATCTGCCAAATAGCAATTACTCAGAGACAGCGTGCCGTAGCAGACAGACTATGAAAATGAGATTAATAGGCCGAGGTTAAATTATGGATGTTCCACTCTTCGCTGCTGACGTCTTTGGTATTATCTTTGGTATTATCTTTGTGATCATTAGTGTTGTCAGCGCGCTGAGCAACATGGCCAAAGAGAAAAACAATCCACAACCCGGAAAGCAGAAAGAGAAGGCGGCTCTACAGAAGGAATTAGAAAAATTCCTGCAGGATGCGATGAATCCTCAGCAAAAAGGAAAACCAGCCGAAGTCGATTTCTTCGAAGAAGATATCAAAGTAGAGACTCCCGTCCAGCAACGTCGCCAGCGTCAACAAGAAAAGACACCGTCTCAGCGGCAACGGTCTCAGCAGGGAATGCAAAACCGAAAATCTGTGGTCAATCCTATTCAGTCTCACGAAGCCAAGCCGCATGTTACACATCGTGAGCGCGCTGAGAAAGATGCTCAAGATCGTGAAAAACGACTGGGAGGTGCTCTGCGTGACCGGATGGAACAGAAGCAGAAATCGCATATTCCCACGAGTATTCATGACCATCTTGGCGGTAAATTCAGTAAACATCTCTCAGAAACGTTTGGTTCCCGCGGTAATGAATCTCTGAGCCGCGCTCCAAGGTCGGAGGGACTAAAAGTGATCCGGGGGTTGATCAAAAATCCCGAATCGCTCCGCCAGGCAATTATTTTGAATGAAATCCTATCCCCTCCCAAATCACTCCGTCGTTCCTGAGAATGATCTGTCACAGCACGTCGCTTTGATCTTGTTGGAACCGGATGGATGCTGAGAAAAAGCGAATGAGTAAAGCAGAGTCCCCCATTGATGTATTGCTGTATACAGGGTCGTTTGAGGTAAGAGGTACCTCGGCTTACACATTACGATTAGCACAATACGCGCCAGAGTATGGAATTCAAACCCGTGTGATCTGCCCTGACGCATCAAGAGTTGATCCCAGTATGAGATTAAAACTGGATATCTCTGAATATCGGAATCTGAATATACCGTTGCTGGGACCGTTTATTTTACGATTGGTCAAACAGGAACTGTTAAAGAAACTGCCAGATTTAATTCATATTCAATCCCGGCATGTACTTCCTCAGGGGCAGTGGCTTGCCAGAAAGATCAAACGTCCGTTTATTCTGACGGTCAATGATTATCTGCAGAGCGATGAAAAACTTCGTGTCGATATGAACTGGTGTAAAGGCATCATCACAGTCAGCGAGTCAGTCAAAAAGGATTTGATTGCCCGGACCGGATTGCCAGAGGAACTGGTTTTAGTGATTCCCAGTGGTGTTGATGTACCCGACCATTCAACTCTTGCACCTGTTTTGTCCCAGGACCATCAGCCTGTTGTGGGGACAGCGGGGCCTTTGGAAGCAATCAAGGGGCTACCCTATTTTTTGGGAGCTGCCAGCCGTGTGTTAGCGGTGAATCCGAATGTTCAATTTTTGGTTTCTGGGGCCGGTCCGGAAGAAAGCAATTTACGCCATTTGGCGCGTGATTTGGAAATTTCGGAACATGTGACGTTTGTCCCGAATTTATATGACTTCGCGATTTCTCTCCAGGCAATGGATATCTTCTGTCTGGCCTCTCTCAGACAGGGATTGGGCACGACTATGCTGGAAGCAATGGCGTTAGCAAAACCAGTGATCGCGACTGGCGTCGGAGGAATTTATTCCGTCATTCGTGATGGCGAAACCGGATTGGTGATTCCTCCTTCCAATAGCGAAGCTTTAGCGAGCAGCATCCTCAAGCTGTTGGAAGATCCTCTCAAAGCGCGGGCAATGGGTGAATCGGCACGGGAATTAGTCAGGCGAGAGTTTCGCGCTACAACGATGGTTGAGAGAACGGTAGAACAATATAAGCTAGCGCTGCAAGTTGCGTCATAACCCGGTCATAATCTGAGAAGCCCTGACTTGCCAGTCAAAGTATGGGCCGTTTTTCCATATTGAAAGAAACGATGCGAGCAGAAATTATCGCCATAGGCAGTGAACTGACGAATGGAGAAAAGCTGGACACGAACAGCCAATGGTTAAGTACGCAATTAGCGTCTGTTGGAATATCGACACACTTCCATACAACAATCGCTGATCACCTTAACGAGCTTGTGGATCAGTTACGGCTTTCCGCACAACGTTCTGACCTGGTATTGATCACGGGAGGACTCGGCCCCACACTGGACGATCTCACGCGGCAGGCGATGGCCGAATTGACAGGGGCAGATCTGGTTCTGGACGAGAATTCGCTCCAAATCATTGAAAGCATGTTCCAGAAACGGTATCGAGAGATGCCGGAACGAAACCGGATACAGGCGATGTTTCCGCAAGGTTCTGAACCGATTCAAAACCAGCATGGGACCGCGCCTGGAATCTGGATGGAAGTATCGCGCACTGATTCGAAAACGGATTGCTGCATCGCCGCGATGCCCGGTGTTCCTTCAGAAATGAAGCCGATGTTTGAGCAGTCGATTCTTCCCCGGCTCTCTACAGGAACGAATATAATTCGTTTCGCCCGCATCAATTGTTTTGGTGTAGGGGAATCGAAAACGGAGGAGCTGCTGGGAGATATTACCAGTCGAGGCCGCGATCCCGAGGTTGGGATCACAGCACATGAAGCGACAATTACTCTGCGAATTAAATCCTTTGGTGAGTCAGTTGAAGTTTGTGAACAGAAAATTACAGAGACGTATGCCTTGATCCATGAACGGATCGGTGATTACATTTATGGCTATGAGGATGAAGAACTGGAGCACGTGGTTGTGACGCTGCTCAACGAGAGGCAGTTGACCCTGGCGACCTGTGAATGTGGGACCGGAGGCTTGCTGTCTTATCGTTTGACGGAGGTCGCAGGTGCGGCTGACTGCTATCTTGGCGGAACCGCTTCAACAGCGCAATGTCTTTCCACTGAGTTGCAGCAATGCAGGACTGACGATCAAGCAATCTTCAGTGCTGCGGGCGCCATTTTGCTGGCAAAAGCAGCACGCGAAAAATTCGCCAGTGATTTTGCGCTATCGATTATGCTGGATCCGAATCAATCCTGGCAGGACAGGGAAAATGCCCCACAGGCTTTTGTTGCCTTGGCAGCGGAAGGAATCGAGTGCGTTGAAGAAATTGGTTTAACCGTCAATCAGGCGATTGCTAAAAGCCGAATTACAAAAGCAGCTCTCAATTTGTTAAGACGGAATCTACTCTCCACTGGAACTGAGTTGTGAGACTTTAAGAGTCATCAAGCGGCCCGCAACGCTCTGGCCTTTTGAGACCAATTGATCCAGTCGGTAATTTCTTTGAAATCCGGTTTTTTTCCATTTCGTAGAATTCGCTGTCCCTTATTGGTTTTTACAAATGCCTTCACTTTTTCGAATAGTTCGTGCGGTGAGGTATGGGCAATTATTTCCGGTTCAGAAAAACCACAGGCAGCCAGAATCTGTGCATCATGACCTCGTAAACCGGGGATACAGCAAGCCAGTTTCGTTTGTGTTTTCCATTGACGAATGGTTTGTTCGTTGATGTGGCGAACCGTTAATTTTCCCGACACGAATTCGGGATTGCATTGCAGGAAATCATCGATCGTAAAAATGCCAATTTTTTCCAGCCGATGTGCCGTTTTTGAACCAATCGAAGGGGCTTCTTCTACGGGCATCGAGCGATTCAAATAGAAGGGAGGAATTGTCGGACTCTGATTATCTGTGGAGACGTGCGACTGGTCTCGGCGGTATTCTCGTCCTGCTTGAGAGTTCTTCGATGGTTTTATTTCTGGTTGTAGAGCAGTGTCACTTCGATCAGAGCGATGTCTTCTTGCCTGCTGCGCCCAGTGAATCCATTGTTGAATCTGGTGTTGCTCAATTACGAGATCTGAGTGGTCCTCTGACGATTGTTGGCAGGATTCGACAAGCGCCCAGAGTTCTTCAAGTGCTATCGTGGCGACTTCATTTGTTTCTGTAATTCCGCACGAAACAAGCAGAGCTGCCTGGGAAGACGTGATTCCACGAATAGATGATGCCAGGCGCGCCTGACTTTGCCATTCAAAGATTAACCCCGCTGAAAGGTGATCTTGTTGCAATTTCCGAGCGATCTGATCTGCATCGCGATTGAGCAAATCGTCAATCGTTTGAATGCCTGCTTGATTCAAACCCCGGATCTGAGCGTCATCAAGTGTACCCAGACTTTGAATGGGAGACGACCATTCCAGGCCGTAGGCGGGCACCTGGGGAGCAGGTTCATCAGAGCCGATGATTGAGGAGTCGGTAAAGATTTCGGCGTCTGATTTTTGTTCCAGGTTGTCTGCTTGATGGAACAATGCAGGGGAAGAACTGGTTTGTGAGTTTGTGTCTGGTAACCAGACAGGTGAGCCACCATGGTCTTCAAACAGGCGAGTCAGATGTAGGTGACAGGTGAAAAACAGGATTTGCTGCCCTTTCTCTGCGATCGCATTTAATGTTTCAATGGCCGCGATGGTTCGTTCCTGGTCGAAATTGACAAGCACGTCATCCAGGATCATTGGGAGTTCAACGCCGCGATTGCGAAAGCGTTCGACCATTGCCAGCCGAATAGCTAAAAAGAGTTGTTCGCGTGTTCCACTGCTGAGTTCATTGACTGTGAGCGTGTGTCCCTGCTGGTCGTCAATTTTAGGAAACTGTTCCCCCAGCGGCGTCCAGATATTTCTGTATTTTCCATTCGTTAACTGACGTAAATATTCAGAGGCAATCGTCAGGGTCTCTGGTTGGCAGGTACGCTCATACTCTGAACGTAACTGGCTCAGACCAACTGTAGAAAGTTCAGACGTGAACCACTTTTCGCTGGCCTGTTTGATTTGTTCGAGAATCTGTTCCCGTTCGAAACGCAAATGAGCCGCGCTGCGATCCGTCTTGGCATTTTGAAAATCCTGCTTTAACCGTCCTGTATTTTCCGCAACGGAAACCAAATCTCGTTCGATATCTTCTAATTCCAGGTTCAGCATTTCGAGATGCTCAGTGTTCTCGTCTGGATTGAAATTCAGCAGATCCTCTTCAACGATGGCGATCTCCTGTTCGGAGCGGCTGACTTTTTCCAACTCGGTCTGCGACGCCTGCAACAGGTTCTCGACTTGAATCCGTTCTTCCAGGGAAGTTGCCCGCTGGATAAATTCTTCTCGATTTGCTGCACCTCCTTGAATCAACAGGCTCGAACGTTGATGTTCCAGTTCCTGTCTATTTAATTGCAGGGCATCTGACTCCTGGCGTAGTTTCTGTTCTTCTTTACGCAGGCGAGTGCGTTCTTCCTGACGCACAGACAGCGTGTCGAGTTCGCGTGCCCATTCTGTGATTACATCGAACGGTTTGTCGAAATTGTGCTGGTTTCGATTCATACGCTGGCCCAAATCGCGTACGCGGCTGTAATACATGTTGACAATTTCGCCTAACGGTTTGATACGGCGTTTTTCCTGATCGAGTTGATTTGCATGCAAGTTTACATTGGAAACTTGATGCCACATTTGAAAAGCGTCGTCGATTTTTAGTGTTTCCGTCAGTCCCAGTTGTTTCAGGCATTCGCACCATTCGTGACGTTTCCCGCTGAACACTCTCTGGATTTCCTGAGAACGGTTCCTCAATTTCACAAGCAGCAGACGAGTTTTTTGTGACCGGTCTTGTGCTACTTTCAACTGCTCTAATTCTCCAATTTTCAAAGCCAGTTCATGCAGCAGTTCCGTGCGCAGAATGTTTTCGTCATTGAAATTCAATGTGGGTAGTTTTTCCTGATGTTTGTGGCTGCTGATCGAGTGCCCCTCCGTAACCAGCTTGAGCGAGAAGAATTCATCTTCCAATAATCGATCAATCTCCTGACGTGTTTCTCTTAGGTGTACGTCGAGTGCCCAGATTTCGTCCTGCATTTCTTCCGTCTGGTCATCGGTATTGATTTCATAATGCTTCTTAAGCGCCCAGGCGGTTCCACCATAAAATACTCCTGCCAGACAGAAGATCAGGCCGATGAGCGTGGCGTCCGAGACACCGCGCCAAATGCCGGCAACAATCAATAACATGCCAGCCAGGGCAAATGAAAATAGCATCTTCTGAGCCCAACTGGGAATACGCGCGTGGTCTTGTAGACGCAACAGTTGTTCTTTGACGGCTTCCTGGCGAATTAAAACTTCAGACTCCCGGAACCGTAACTGGCTGAGGCGTTCCAAGTGTTTCATTCGTTCGCGGGCTCTTTGCAATTCTTCATCGATCGAATGCCCATGCAGTAAATGGCTTGATTGTTCCTGAAGTAACGCGAGTGTTTGCTGGTATTTTCGGGAAACTCTTTTATAGCGTTGGTGCGCGTTTTTTCGTTTTCCGTAAGCGAGTCGATAGGCGCGTGCTGCAGTGATGAGGCGTTGGTTATTGTCGGGCGTTGTTTTAATGTGACGGATCTCATTGAACGTCTGATCTTGTCCCAGTTGTTGGTTTAATGCCTGTTCTGCATCCTGTACCTGGGATTCTCCCTGTTGATATTGCTGTTCCAGATCGGCAATCCAGTCTTTCTGCTCGGCCAGACTTTGTATGTTAGACGCAAAGTTGAGCAGGTCATTATCCAATTCATAACGCTCGATTTCTTTTCCTAGCCGTTGGATTTCTGTTTTAAGCTCTCCGAGTTTTCCTTCGACTTGTTTCAGGTTCTGGTCATATTCATTGAGTAAGGCAACGCCATTTTCTGGGAAACTGGAAATCGCGGGGAGTCGTTTCAATTTCTGGTGTAAGGTTTGTACTTCCTGCCAGGGTCTCCAGGCCCGATCCAGAAAACGGTGTCCCCGGATTTGATACTGCAAACCGGCTTTACGTTTTTTGAGACTGTCTGAGTCGGCCTGTGATTGCTGCAGTTCGTTGGACAATTTGAAAAAACGCTGTGCCTGTTGTTCTAAATCTCCGAGTTTCAAATTGACATCGTCAAGCTGCTGATACAGATCGACCAGCTTTCCAGTCTTCAAGTCACTGCTCAATAGTTTTTGTCGCGATTGAGTTAACTGATCAGAGACGTCGAGTATGGCCTGGCCTTCCGGTCCCAGCGAGAGACCATAAATGTGTTGGGCTACTTGATCGCCGTGGAGAGTTCCCAGCTCTTGTAATTCATTTAACCCGATGGCGAATACGTTTTCGTAAACGCTTTCATTCACACCAGCATGCAGGGATGTGAGCAGAGTTTGTCCTGAAGTTCCCCGGGATTCTGCCTGGAAGGAGAAATTTCCTCTGCCTTTAGAATTGGTCTGGCGACGGATTTCGTAAGCTTGTCCTTTGTGTTGAATATCCAGTAAGGCCGACCAGGGGACCGAATTTGAAACACGGGAATGCTCGCGCATTTCCTCTGGTTGAAAACCATAGAGGATCCCGCGAATCATGCGCATTAACGTTGATTTACCGGTTTCATTGGGGCCATAAAATACATTGATCCCCGTGTTTAAGGGAGCAAGATTCAGGTCATTCCATTTTCCAAATTGGTCGACGTGGATTCTGGTTATTTTCATGAGTGAACTTCCTCATCCGACGAGATGCTGAGCCAGTTGTGTCCGTTTTGGATGGCTGTGTTGAAGACGTGTTGCTCATCCATCTGTTCTACTGATGCACTAAGACGTTGATGCCAGGTTTGATCAAGCTGAGCTGTGTGTGTGAGTAATTGGTTCAGAGGCGATTCTGTTTCTGTCTTAAATGCTTCAAGCTGTTGCTGGTAGAGATGAATCAAGTCAGATGGTTCTCTGCTGGAATAAACCTCAGTCTCTTGAAGATAAAAAGATTGTTCAATCAATACCGGTAGACGATCTTTACTCTCGGTTACCAATTCGGCGCTCAAGCCCCTCTGGTTTTTGAAACTTCTCAGAGAATCGAATAGCCCGCCTGATCCTTTGATTTGCCAACGTACCATCCACAGTTTTTCATAATTGGCCGGTTGACGAGACAGCAGGGCTTGTTGCATTAGCTGTATGAGTTGTTGGCGGCTCAATCCCTGATCCAAATTGAGTTCGAGAATCAACCAGCGAACGCTAGTGACTTTCAACAGACGATGGTCCAATAGTCCCTCTGAATTGACCGTGACTAATGTGACGCCATGATTTTTGCATTCATTAAAGTTGAGTCCCTGTGCTGTGCCCGGATGATGGGCAATTCCAGGTTGCATTTCGAATGTATGCCGTTGAGTTCCTTTACTCAGTGCAAGATAGTCAACAGGCACTTCATATGTTTGATCCGCCTGCCAGTCGGGAGGGAGAATTTCTTCCGATAGAGTCAGGGGGACTGATTGCTTTCTATCTGCGGACCGTGTAGCCGCTTCTGTTGACGAGTTGGCTGGAATGCAGCCGATCGAGAGTGCACGTTGATCGTGCTTATTAAACAGTTGATTGCGTTGATTCAATTTTAAAGGCTGGTGCATTTTATAGTGAGACGCATTCAGAATCTGCAGCGTCGCTACGGTTTCTTCTTCACGCCTGATATCGAGGACGTCATGCTCCTGTGGAGAGAGAAAGGTTACGTTAGCAGGCCAGCTGTATTGTAAATCCCAGGCACTCAACGGATCGTGTTGGCCGGGAATAATGAAGACCTGAATGTTTTCGGACGCCAGTTGTTGGAACCCGTCGATCAGCGCAATTCTGGCGCGAATACTATAGTCTTGATCAATAAAGGTGTTGCCTGTCAGTAGCAGGAAGTCGATTTCATGCTTCAGGCACGCTTTAATGATCTCTTCGAATGTGATTAAGGTACAATCTTCGAGCTTGGTCTGCGATTCTTTAGAAACCGCACCTACCCCCTGAGGCTGATGGTCGAGGCGCAGGTTACTGGCGTGAATAAACCGGGTTGGCACGAATGGCATGGCAGACTCCTTTCCGCCGCACGATCTGCTTATATGATGTTCCGCTTGACGCCACGGAATGCAGGATGCAGGTATGCTTTTTTAGAAAAATATTTTCGAGTGGAAGTGTACTTCACTATGCGGTTTATGAAAAGTCGATTCCACAGAAAAAGTAAGGGGGGAGCATCAGGAAAGTAAACTCACCTGTAGCGTCGCCAAGGCAATTTGGACCGAGTGTCCTCATGCGGATAACGCGATGGTCAATTGGGACCGCGCTCTAGTTTCCGAGCCAGGAAGGGATATCCGGGTCATGATACGTATCCAGCAAGGCGTGTGAGACCGTGGAGACTAACTCTTGCCGCTTGAAGGGCTTAGACAGAACTTCATAGGCATTGGCTGCACTGGCATCTTCCCGGAGCTCATCCGTGGCGTCCGCGGTGATCAGAATGCAGGGCAGAATCGCATTAATTTGCTTCATCATGCGCACGGCTTCCAATCCTGTTAAGACGTCCATGTGCATATCGAGTAACACGATATCGACTTGGATTTGCTCAACAAGCTCAACCGCTTCTTCTCCCGATTTCGCTTCAAACAGCTGGAAGTAAGGGGCCAATAGCTCTTTGAGTATACTACGAAATCCGGCGTCATCATCGGCAATCAATAATTGATATGGAGTCTGAGACTTGGCAATGACCATGATTTATTTCACCAGTTAATCCGGAAGTTCAACCACACACCAGTGGGAATTTAAGCTAAGCCTAGCCCAAAAAACCAATCGTGCAAATATCTATCGAACAGGATCAAGATTAGCAAATCAGATACCATTACCCAATATTAATGAGAGTCTGGTTGTAAGTGCTTATTTAGAAAGTGGTTAAACAGCGGGCGTGAGAGTTGGATTTGAACGGGAGGGATTCTCTCTGCTCTTATTCTATACAAAAACGACATTTTCGCTGTCAAATAGGCAGTAGTCAGTGACTTGACTGGGAGCTTAGGCAGAACGCATTGTGAATGGGTTATGTTGATCAGGATCGGAATAATTCCTGGACACCAACTCAGACGGTGGTTCATTTCTCATTTGTTTTTGAGAATTGTTTTCTTGTTGCTGCGAATATTTCAGCGTCATTTGTGAGAAGAAAGCAATTAACTCAGCATCATATTGAAGAGGCTGCGTAAATCGGCCGGCATTGTGGATGGCATTTGGTATAGAACAGACGGTAATCTGGGATGCACGTATTTTTTTTATGATCTGTTCCGTCATACGGGGAACGACACTCTGGTCATTTTCTCCCACAATAAATAACAAATTTCTGTTCTTCAGAGATCTGAGGTGAGGGGCCAAATTTACGTATTGGCAGCCCTGCCTTCTTTGTGAGTACCAGATCATAATTCGAAATGCACGAATGACCTCCCGGGTCGGGACCAATTGAATAAACATGCGCGGTAAGAATCGTTCCCCCCAGCGAATCGCATGGTCCAGGAAGAGTTCTTCATTCTGGAAGGCTCCTTCGCAGGCAACAAATTGAATCTTTGCCGTTTGCGCAGCGACGACTAATGCGGTGCCGGCACCGCGGCTCATGCCCAGTAATCCGATTGGCAGTTGTGCCCATTCAGGTTGTTTCTGGATATAAGAAATGGCTGCGTTGACATCGTTGATTTCATGATCTGACAACCAATGAATCGACTTGTATTTGACATCGGTGTCACTATTGCCGTGATTTCGAAAGTCAAAAGCGAAAACTGCAAAACCAGCCTTGAGCAAGCCGCGGCATTGGTACAACGCAATTTTTCCCGTTGATTTGAAGGGGTGGCAAAAGAGAATCAAGCCTTGGGGCTCAGAATGATTGGGTGTAGCGATGAAGCCATGTAACGTCAATTCCTGGGTTGTTGGAAACGACACTTCCTTGATTTGGATGGTATCATCTATTTCTGGAAGTTGGTTTAGAGTTCCAATCAGATTGAATCGGTCGGGCATGGGAGAAAAGAGTACGGGATAGGCGGCTCGCATAATACAATATTGTACGGCCAGCTCTACAAGAACCACGATCAGAATGCACCAAAACAACCAACTCACAGCCTTCTCCATGGAGGTCATATCGCTTGTCTGGCTCCTTGACAAGCTCCGTTTGTCTACAGATGACGTTTCCTGCGATTACATGATTTATGATCAAGGCGATTGACCAGTGACGATCCTGTCACAGTGTAAACAGTTCTGGTCTGAGCGTCGTTATCAATCTGTAAGATTCGGTTTTCTTTGATCAGGAATCAGAGGCTTTACTCATTAAATTCCGAGAAAATCAACGAAATATTCTGGCCACCAAATCCAAAACTGTTTGAAAGCGTCGTTTTTACATCTTTTTGGCGTGCTTCATTGGGGATGTAGTCCAGATCGCAATCCGGATCAGGCGTTTCGTAGTTGATCGTGGGAGGGACGACATTATCTCGAATCGCCATCAGGCAGGTAATGGCTTCGACGCTTCCCGCTGCCGCAATCAAGTGTCCCATCATACTTTTGATACTGGAAACAGGAACTTTGTAGGCGAAATCTCCCAAGGCACCCTTGATGGCTCTGGTTTCGACTTTGTCGTTGACCGCGGTGCTTGTTCCATGGGCATTGATATAGTCAATATCTTCTGGATTGGCCTTCGCATGATTCATGGCCATTTTAATACATTTGATGGCACCGCGCCCTTCGGGGTGGATGTCGGTTACGCGATAAGCGTCTGCACTGGAACCGTAGCCAACGAGTTCTCCGTAAATATGGGCACCACGTTTTTGGGCGCGTTCCAGATCTTCCAGGATCATCATGCCAGCTCCTTCACCGAGAACAAATCCGTCCCGGTTACGGTCGAAGGGGCGAGATGCTTTAGCAGGATCATCATTTTTTGTGGAAAGCGCAGTCAACAGGCTGAAGCCGGTTACTCCAAAGGGGTGAATCATACTGTGGGCACCACCCGAGAGCATGATGTCGACATCACCACGACGGATCAATTCCGATGCCTCACCAATTGCCTGGCTGGAAGCGGCACAGGCGGTAAGGCAGTTGAGGTTTGGTCCTTGTGCATTAAATAGGCTGGCCAGGTGGCCGGCAGGCATATTGGGTTCTTGCTCAAGTTCGAAGCGTGGGTTGAGCTGTTCCAGTCCGACTTTGGTAAACTTTTCGAGATCGACATGACCATCATTTTGTGCCTGCGCGATGATCTTCATAAATGTATAGAAGTCTTGTTGTCCTTCACCGGCTCCCAGGTAAACACCGAATGTCGCGGGATCGAAATCATCATCCAGAATACCAGAATCTTTGACGGCTTGGGTTGCCGCACCGATGGCGTAGCGAATGTTGCGGCCGGAATGTTCAAAGCGGTCGACGTTGTCTACATAGTCTTCCAGATGGAAGCCCTGTACTTCCGCTGCAAAGCGGGTTGGGAAATTCGAGGCGTCAAAATGAGTGATATTAGAAATGCCGCATTGGGACTCCTGGAGTGCTTTCCAGGTGTCTTCTACAGTTTTTCCCAAAGGGGTAATAGCGCCAATTCCAGTAATGACAACGCGGCGATTCATAGCTTCGAATTCTAGTTTTTAAATTGATTTTTGTAACAGCAGACGAATCACAGTGTTGTTTGACCCAGCCAGATGTGATTTGCTGCCAGATAATCTATTCGGTTTTCAGATAGTAGAATTATTATTGTACTCAATTTAGAATCAAGGCCTCCATACCAAGGTTCTAAAAATAGTGGTCTCACGCCTGATCTTCGCCAGTTCCCGCTTTGCCGACGTCGAGAATTCCCAGGAGATTCATAGAAAAGACAAAGTTTTTCTGATTGATCGCCCCAAACTCCGAATTACTCTGGTCGAGGTGAACAAAAATGATGCTGCCTTCTGCTACCAGCCGGTCTCCCACCATGGCTGTGACATCGACGGCGCCACCTTCTTCACCGGCATTGGTGATTTTTGCCGTGTAAATCAGTTGGTCCCCCGGACAAGCCCAGCTGTGAAAGGTCATCTTTGGTACTTTGGCCAAAATTACAACATGTTCAAAATCGTTGATTTCGCCCAGCAGAATACCGCCGGTTTGTGCCAGCCCTTCAATCATCAGGGAACCTGGCATTACCGGGAAGCCGGGAAAGTGGTCGTGCAGGTGTTCTTCCGCCAGTGTGACGTTTTTCACACTTTTTGCGTAAGAACCACTTTCGAATTCAATAAAGCGATCTATCCAGAACCATCGCATTTTGATGAACCTCTACGTTGCTGACTTGGAGCAAATGTAAATCCAACTGATCAATTCGTGATTGCTGTTGGGATCACTGAAATAATAACAAAGGCGCACAGCCCACAATCGCGAGCTGTGCCTGCATTTGTTAGTCATATTGATCAGCGTTTTACTGATTAAGAAAGACGCGCTTCAAGGAAATTGACCAGCATATCGACGGTAAACAGATCCTGCATTTTTTCAACTTTAGGATCATCGACAAATGAATCAACGTCTGCGTGAGGCATCTTGACACGGAGCTCTGCGATACCAGCTTCGGTGAAAACACCGTCTTTGACAAAACCGGAGTCGGAGGAAGCAATATTTTCCGGGAATAGTTCACCACGTGGGATTTTGATATCGAACGCTTTTTCCAGTCGGAATGCGATATCAAGAAAGTCAATAGATTCTGCACCGAGGTCACCCATGAGAGTGGCCTCAGGCACGACTTCGTCGTCATCCAGTCCGAGTGCATCTACAAGTGTTTCACGAACGGAATCGAAGATTTCATCTCTAGTTGGCATCTGTAATTACTCCTTGGTTCGACCAGATGGTCGATTAGTCCCGCCGACCCAGCCTGAATGAAAAACTATTCGGCGAGATAAATAGTTTTGACAGTTCTCGTTATCGATAAGTTGAATTGACCCAATTCGAGGTATACCGATAACACAAATTATTTTTTCCGAAAACGGCAACGAGCTGTTTCGGTTTGACGCAAATTAAATTCCACCCAAAGTTAATCCACCATCGACGGCCAGTGTCTGGCCGGTAATGTAGGAGGCTTCTTCACAAGCGAAAAATAGTACCGCATTGGCAATATCTTCTGGAAGACCCAAGCGACGAGCGGGGATATGTTTCTTAATTTGATCGCCGGCTGCATTTCGCACATCGACGGTCATATCCGTTTCAATAAAACCCGGAGCAACTGCATTTACAGTAACGCCCCGTTTGGCTAATTCTGTTGCGAGGCAACGGGTAAAACCAATAATTCCCCCTTTGCTGGCAGCATAGTTGGTTTGTCCCGAGTTGCCAAAGTGAGCAGCCACACTCGACATATTAACAATACGTCCGTAGCGTTTCGACATCATCGGGCGAGTCACAGCCTGGCAGAAGTTGAAAACACTGGTCAGGTTGGTGTCAATGACTGCTTGCCAGTCTTCTGCTGACATTGTTGCCAGCAGACCGTCTCGAATGATCCCGGCATTATTGACCAGAATGTCGATCTTTTCCCATTTTTCAATGACCTGCTCGACGACGGCGTCGGCCTCTGGCTTATTGGCAACGTCTGCTTGAATAGCAAACGCCTCACAATTCTGATCGGCAAGTTCCTTTACAATTTGTTCTGCAGCTTCTGCACTGGAACGGTACACAAAGGCAACCTTTGCCCCTTCACGGGCCAAGGCCTGCACAACGGCTTTTCCAATACCGCGGCTGCCACCGGTTACCAACGCTACTCTTCCTTCCAGTTTCATTCTTATTCCAATCTCGTTTTTTAAATTTATTGTGATTACTTTGACAGAAACCGCGCGTGCAGGCAAACCCAATTTCAGGAAGTCGTTTGCTTGTTTGGATTCCAGAGTTGTCCAAACTGTGACTGCAGATCTTTGATCCGCTCCGCATCATTCTCTGCCATTGAGGGAGTTTTATCCCGCAAATTAAATTGCTCCAGTACGATTCGACCACTGACGGCAGTTTCGCCTTCCACTTCGCTGGAAGCTTTCAGTGTGCACAGGTTTTCATCCCATTTTTGAATGGTCAGAGAGACTCGAAGCTGTTTGCCTGGGGTTACAAAACTATTAAAGCGGATGGCTTTTGTTTGTTTCAACAGAATCGTACTGTACTGAAAATCATTTGTATAACGCATCAACCAGGCACCAGCTTGCACGATTGATTCCACCATTAATACGCCCGGCATCACGGCGAAGCCGGGAAAATGGTCTTGTAAATATTCTTCAGCCAGGGAAAGATTTTTGACAGCCGTAATCGACTTACCTTTCTCTAGCTCCAAAATTTGATCGACGAGCGAAAACCGCATGTCTGTATTATCTCGCTACCTGTCAGGGAAGGGTAGTAAATGGGTAAACCGGGAGAGCAGAAGCTCGTCTGCTGTTGAGACTCACTCATTTCACTGTGCTAATTTCACTGTGATTGTCAAACCGGTTTAATCGTAGAAACCCCTATTGATGATCGAACCGACAAAACATCATTCGATTCTTAAGAGTCATTGGAAACGTGGCAGTATAATTCCCTGATACCCGTTTCTCAAGCTAGTCGCTTGTCTGACAAACCTGAAATCCTATGAAAATTTAACGATTCGCGTATTTATGTTGTAAGTGATTTATCTGTAGGGAGATACGGATTCACAAGGATGTCTTTGTGAATGTGTGTTCGTGTGCGCTAGTGGCGGCTCATTTTGGAAGCGTGCAGAATAGGTATATTTTCAAGGGATTATGTTGTTTCTTTTGAAAAAAGGTCCTAAGTTTTTTGACCGTAAGATTTTAGTGACCTAGGTTTGGGGAGGAGATCTTGCCGGTAGTTTGCTACTGGGGTCTATACTGATGAATCGCTCTTTTGTTTTTGATTAATTTAGGTTTAAGCAAATGAATATTTTACTGGATGCCAAACCAAAGCCTGTTTCTACCCAAGATCCTGCAAAAGAGATCTTTTCCTCTGTTAAAGTAGCACAGGTGGAATCGATTTCATTCCGTCAATGCCGTGGTGACTCAGGTCGCTTGTTAAAAGCTCAGAAGAGTCAGCTCGATTGTTCCTGGAATCGGATCCTTACAAAAGTACGAGCAAATTCACCGGAAATCACCAGGGGACCTGCCAACCTAAATCAGCAGGAAGCAAAATCGTTCGAACGTCGGGAGTTTCCGCGACACTCCAGCGAGGCGATTGTCCTTGCCTTCAGTTACGATGAGCAAAACATTTCTGGTACAGGCAACCCACCTGGCGATAAAGGGTATGCGATCAATGTCAGCCAGAATGGAATTTCCTTCGCTTCTCGATCTCAATTTAATTTGCGTGATGAATTGCAGTTGCATGTAGAAGATCATCGTGTGAAATTTGCTCTGGACGTGACGGCTTCGGTTGTTCGGGCGACTCCACTGGACGATCAATTCTGGCGCATCGACTGCAAGCTTGCTGCTCCATTAAGCGACCAGCAGGTGGCGCTCTTAAAAGAGCATGTCCCTTCCTGCTATGCGGGCTAAGGAATCTTAGGCTCCCTGTGGCGGGACGCCTAGCGACTTTCCTCCATCGATGCGGATTGCAGTGCCGGTAATCATCAATGCATCTTTACTGGCTAAATAGCAAATCGCAGAGGCGACTTCCTGAGGTTTGATCATTCTGTTGTTTGCTGCGGCAATGGGGCTGGCGCGAATCATTGATTGAGTCAGACCTTCGGGGTCAGTTGCGTTGGCGATATCATCATTCATCATGCCGGTTTCGCCAACGGGGCCGGGGCAGACGCAATTCACGCGGATGTTGTCTTTGCCGTGACAGAGCCCCAGACTTTCGGTGAGCGCCACGACTGCGTGCTTGCTGATTGAGTAAACGGGATCATGTCCACGGGGGAGCAGGCCGGCATTGCTGGCCGTATTGACGATGGCGCCTCCTCCCGTTGTCAGCATATGTTGAATGGCGTGCTTGCAGCCCAGAAATGTTCCTTTGAGGTTCGTGTCGATACAAGCGTCCCATTCCATCTCGGTTACCTGGTGGATCTGTTTTACTAATCCGATGCCGGCGTTGTTGACCAGAATATCAATTCTGCCGTATTTGTTGATGGCCTGTTCGATCAGAGCCTGTACCTCAGATTCTCGGCGAACATCGCAGATCACCTCTACGATACCCAGGCGAGAGAACGTTTCCCTGTTTGCTTCGAGGTGTTTTACATCGCCTGCAAAGACATGTGCGCCGGCTTCGGCCATCATAATGGCAGTGGCACGTCCGATTCCGTTGCTGCCGCCGGTGATAATGGCGATCTGATCCTGAAGGTTGTATTGGTTGGTCATGGTCTCGGGTTCTGGCTGAAAAGGGCTAAAATGTATGTTCGTATGTGCTGTATGGTTCGGTTTGGCGTTCTTAAGGCAATCGTTTCACGAATCTTATTGGTTGTTTTCAGGGGGTGAAATGTTTGTAAGGTGTATAATGTCAACATGATATGTTAAAATGATCGTTGGCGAATTTCCATAGATTACATCAAAAATGATTGATATTCGCATTGGAATATGTATAGAATTGAGTAGTCTATTATAAGCGAATTAGTATAAAATATTGATATTCATGCGAGTCAGCTCGAATGTTTTGAGTTTTGAGGATGTTAATACAGTAGCGAGGCGGTTTTCTTTTCGCAATTTGCCTGATGTATTATATAGAGTTGCCGATACAGTGCATAACAGGACGTTCCTCCTGACATTTTTCAATACAGTGGAGAATAAGCAAATGCGTCGTTTTTCTAAACAACTATGTGTTGTTTTTGCTTTTGTAATCTGTGCCGGATTAATGGCATCTTCAGTGAATGCTGCTCCGGAAAGCAGAGGGAAGGCATTTACGACCGGTTCATTTGATCCCATGGTTGATTTTATCAACAAGCAGATTCGCCAGGGTTGGGAAGACAATGAAGTCGAGCCCTCCCCCGTCGCTTCTGATGAAGAATGGCTGCGTCGTGTGCACTTGGATATTGTTGGTCAAATTCCTTCCGCCCAAACGGTAGAAAAATTTGTCAAGGACGGTGATTCTGCCAAGCGATCTAAGGTGATCGATCAACTCTTGGACAATCCTGCATACGTACAGAACTTTACAAACGTGTGGACGAACTTACTGATAGGTCGCCGCACTCCGCGACGAGTCAGTCGCAACGGGATGCAGAAATTTTTGAGAGAAGCATTTGCAAAAAATCGTCCGTGGGACGAAGTCGTTCAGGATCTGGTCACTGCAGAAGGACATTTTGAAGAGAACGGTGCTGTCAATTATCTGTTGGCACAAATGCAGAATAACGACGAAGCCGTTCAGGTGACGGCAGCAACAACCCGCTTATTCTTAGGCATCCAGGTGCAATGCACTCAGTGTCATAATCATCCGTTTAATGACTGGAAGCAGAACCAGTTCTGGGAATACAACAGTTTCTTTCGCCAGATGCGACGGATTAATCACCGTAAGACGGATCCTAAAACAGGGCGGCAGATTGATGATTATTCCGAAGTCGTCGCGACTGGTTTTAACGGCCCGGTGTATTATGAAAAACGTTCCGGGTTGATGCAGGTTGCCTATCCGATTTTTGAAGACGTGAAAGTCGATGCGGAAGCAGGAGTGGAACGTCGCAAAGAATTTTCCAAATTGATCGTTCAGGGAGAGAAGCCTCTGATTGCCTCTGCGATTGTCAACCGGATGTGGGGCTATTTCATTGGATATGGCTTTACCCGTCCCGTTGATGATATGGGGCCTCATAATCCTGCATCTCATCCCGAATTATTAAATAAGATGGCTGAAGAACTGGTCAAGAAAAAATATGACCTCAAACAATTGGCACGTTGGATTTGCAATAGCGAAGCTTATAACTTGACCAGCCAGTTTGGTCGCAAGAATGAAATAGACAGTCCTGAGCGAGGAGAAACCCCTCTCTTCTCGCATATGTATGTCAAAAACATGTCAGCTGAGCAGCTCTATGATTCGTTGATCGTAGCCACGGGGGCTCACAAGTCAGGCCAGTCCAACTGGGAACGGGCTGAAACACAACGTCGCCAGTGGATGGGACAATTTATGCTCGCTTTCGATAACGATTCGGGCGATGATTCCACGACTTTCAACGGAACCATCCCTCAGGCATTGATGATGATGAATGGCGAATTGACCAAAAATGCCATCAGTGCCGAGAAGGGAAGTTACCTGAATCAATTGTTATTGGAGAAGGGGAACGATCAGGCAAAAATTCGCAAAATGTTTTTGTCTACATTGAACCGTTTTCCTGATCGTCGTGAAATCATCAGTGCCCAGAAACTGATTGGTGCTTCGCAAAATAAATTGGTCGCATACCAGGACCTTTACTGGGCGTTATTAAACTCGAATGAGTTTGTGTTCAACCATTAAAATCGAAACAGCGTTTTGCATAAAGATTTCAACAAACAACCTTTAATCACAATAGAATCAAAAGAGGGTATTCGTTATGACAATTCTCAATCCTTATGGAATGACGCGTCGGCACTTCATGAATCATGTTGCTGGTGCAGCGACAGCGATTCCCACGATGCACTTTCTGTCGCATCTCGAAGCAAACGCGACTCAGGTTAAAAAACAGCAAAAAGCCTGTATTTTGATCTGGATGGCTGGCGGACCGCCTTCGATTGATATCTGGGACCTGAAACCTGGTTCCAAGAATGGCGGAGAATTCAAACCGATCAGTACGAAAGGCGATATGCAGATTTCCGAGCATATGCCCAAAACTGCTCAAGTTATGGACAATCTCTCGCTGATTCGTTCGATGAGTACTCGCGAAGCCGACCATGCCCGCGGGACTTATTACATGCACTCTGCTTATGTACCTAACCCAACTGTGGTTCATCCCACATTTGGTTCGGTCGTCAGCTACGAGTTAGGCTCGCGCCGCAAAGAACTGGATATTCCCTCCTTCATTTCAATTGGTGGAAGCCGAGGAAGTGCCGGATTTTTGGGAATGTCTCATTCGCCATTTGTGGTATCCAGCAATGGTACTATCCAAAACGCGGAAGTGAATATGGCGGAACAACAGCGGTTAGGTCAACGGCTTGACATGCTGCAGGTTCTGGAGTCCGGATTCATTAAATCTAAACGTGGTGAATCTGCCAATTCTCACAAGGACATCTATAAGAAAGCGGTTAACTTGATGACTTCCAAGCAAATGGAAGCATTCAAAGTCGATCAGGAACCAGCAGCCTTAAAAGAAGCTTATGGAACTGGCAATTTCGGTCAGGGTTTGTTGCTGGCGCGGCGTTTGGTTGAAGTGGGAGTACCGTTTATTGAAGTTTCTGCTTCGGTCGGAAGTTGGGACCTGCACCAGGGGGTCTTCGACTCATTGAAGAATCAGAACCTGCCTCAGTTGGATATGGGGATCTCAGCACTCGTCGCCGACCTGAAGCAGCGTGCAATGCTGGATGACGTGACCATTGTTTGTATGGGTGAATTCGGTCGAACCCCTCGTATTAACCAGAATGTAGGCCGTGATCACTGGGCCGCCAGTTGGACTGCCATGGTTGGTGGTGGCGGACTCAAGAATGGTCAGGCCGTTGGTAAAACTGACAGCGATGGCATCGGTATCGAAGGCAAGAGTTATCTCCCAGGGGATCTGTGGGCAACGGTTTCTCACTCATTGGGGATTCCTTTGGATATCGTGCACACCTCAAAACGTGGCCGTCCCATGAAGTTGGCCAATGGTGGAACTCCTATCAAGGAGTTGATTGGCTGATTCTCAAAATCAGTCAGTGAGATCAAAGAAACCATAAAACAGCGGACGCTCACAGAGGGTGTTTCCGCTGTTTTAATATCCGTCAATAAATAAGGCTGAGTAAATCTACTTTGATGTAACGAATTGGAAATACTTTGACAAGTTCGACCGATCTACCTGTTTTTCGGGATACAGAATCTGAGCAGGGACGTGAATTCATTGCGTTGTTTACCAAGTCTCAGAGACGCGTTTATTTGTATATCCTTTCGATGATTCCCCATCCATTGGATGCCGAGGAAATTCTACAAAATACAAACCTGGTCATCTGGAAAAAATCACAACAGTTTGAAGTCGGAACCAATTTCTTTGCCTGGGCCTGTCAAATTGCACATTATGAGATATTGAAATACCGGAAAAAACGAAGCCGCGATAAGCATCAATTCAGCGATGAATTTGTTTCCCAGGTAGCCGAAGCCGTAAAAGAGAATCAGGATATCTTTGAGTTACGCCGTAATGCGTTAACGTTCTGTCTCGGAAAACTACGAACAAAAGATCGCGAGCTGATTCAAAGGCGTTACCAGGGGAGCAACCAGGGTAAAGAACTTGCCGATGAAATGGGGCGTCCTGCCAACTCAGTTTATCAGTCTTTGGGACGTGTAAGACGTACTTTATTCGAGTGTATTAATCGTTATATAGCAGCCGAGTCCTATAGCCATGAGTAAGAGAGAAGTGGAATTAGCCGAGCTTGCTTTGCTTATGGAAGCATTGTGCGAAGAGCGTCTCTCTACAACAGAGCAAATGCGCCTGGAAGAGATTGTGCTTTCCGATCCGGATGCGATGCAATTCTATCTGAATTATTCTCATCTGCATGGGACATTGCATTGGGATCAGGCATTGGGGTCCGATGCCATGATTCCGATTGCCGCTCCTGTTTCTGAAGTAGAAATTCCAATCCAGGAATTACCGAAGCAGATTAGGAAGCCTGCGATCACTCGCAGAAAACGATTGGGTGTGGGGCTGGCAACAGCCTGCCTGTTAGTGCTGTTCGTTGTTGCTTTGAACTCGTTTCTAAATCAGAGCGAAGTTCCGAATCTGGTGGAACGCCAGAGAGAGCAGAATGAGATACCTGAAGTGAGCAATGATGTTTCAGCGAATCAGGTTGCCGTTCAACCAAATCGGACTCGTTCGATTCAGATTGAGCCTTCCGCACATCCGATGCTGCGAACTCAGCAGGGGGACGACCGCCTGGCAGCACTTGATGCCCCGCCTTTGGTTGCAGTCAAGCCGCAGCAGTTAGCGCCCGTTACGCAATTACCGTCAGACGCTTCTGATGAAGCCGTGATTACGTTTATCAATCATCGTATACAGGACGGCTGGAAAGCAGCCAACATGGCGCCTTCCCCTTTCGCTACCGATGAAGAGTGGGTGCGGCGGGTCTATCTTGATGTGATTGGGCGTATTCCGACTACTACGGAAGCAGAACAGTTTTTGGCGTCTAACAAGACCGATAAGCATGAGCGACTGATTAAAAAACTGACAGAAAATCCTACATATGTCACGAACTGGTCGACAATCTGGACACGTTTGTTAATCGGCCGTTCCACTTCCCGTGAGATCAACCGACAGGCATTGCAGGATTTTCTGGTTCAAAGTTTTGCAGAAAACCGACCCTGGAGTGAGATGGTTTATGATCTGGTTTCTGCAGAAGGCGATTCGGAATCCAATGGTGCAACCAACTTTCTGTTGGCACACCTGAATAACGAAGCCGTGCCTGCTACCGCTATTACGACGCGCCTTTTTCTGGGAACGCAAATTCAATGCACACAATGTCATAACCATCCTTTTAATGATGCCACGCAAAGTCAGTTCTGGGAAATCAACAGTTTCTTCAAGCAGACAAAGATTGTGCGTAGCCCGAAAATGGGAGCAGGGGGAAAGCAGCAGACTTCGAAGTTAGAGTTAGTCTCAGTTTCCAAAGGGGGGACGACTTTTTATGAAACGCGCCAAGGTTTGATTCAGCCCGCTTATCCTAAGTATGCGGGAGTGAAGGTGTCCGATGGTGCTGGTGTGAATCGGCGTCAGGAGCTGGCACGGTTAATGACTTCAGGTAAGACTGATCAGTTGGCCCGGGCCATGGTGAATCGCATGTGGGCTCATTTCTTTGGTTATGGATTTACCAGACCGATCGACGATATGGGGTATCATAATTCACCCACGCATCCTGAATTGCTGGATCAGTTAGCCCGTCAATTCATTGACAGCGGGTATGATCTCAAACAACTCATTCAATGGATTTGTCTGTCTGATGCCTATCGACTTAGCAGCCGTTTTCTTACGGATAATTCTTCAGATAATCCTGATGATGGCAGTACCCCTAATTTCAGTCGTATGTATGTCAAGCAGATGACGGCAGAACAACTTTATGATTCACTGCTGGTAACAGCAAACCCGTCACAGATCGTCACAAATTATTCCACTGCCTGGAAAAAAATGCAGAAGCGCGATCAGTGGTTGCAGCAGTTTGTCTATACACTCGAAAATGAAGAGAATGACGAAACCACAACCTTTGATGGTACGATTACACAGGCACTGTTAATGATGAATGGTCCTTTGGTGAAGCACAGCCTGGATTACAAACAGGACGGGACCATTTTGGCACAGGTATTAAAAGAGCGTAGTCCCGATACCAGAATTAAAAAACTGAGTCTGGCCGCTTTAACGCGTTACCCCTCTTCACGAGAGTTGTCAGAGTTGAAACGTCTGGTCAAGGAACGCACCAAATTTCTGACGACCCGCAATGTTCCTCTGCAGACAGCCATCCAGCAAAGCTATCAGGATGTGTACTGGGCCTACCTCAATTCCAACGAGTTTATTCTGATTCACTGATTGGCAGAATTGCATTTTCAGTGAGTCTCTTCAACAGCTTGCGAATTCAACATCGAAGTGCTATAGGTAAACTCTCTAGACCGTTTATCCAATCGCACATTTAGTAGAGGGCTTCGATGGCCGATCGCCTGTTCAATAAGATTGCTGTAATCACCGGTGCCAGCAGTGGCATTGGCCGTTCCATCGCAGAATTTTATTTGAATGAAGGCGCTAAGGTTGTGGTCTTTTCCAGGAGGAGTGAACCTCTGGAAGAGTTGGAATCTCGTTTTCCCGCACGCACTCTGGTTGTCGATGGTGATGTGACTAACGCTGCAGATCTTAGCAGACTGGCTGAAGCGACCGAACGTCGATTTGGCCGCGTGGATATTCTGGTCCCGAATGCTGGGATGGCACGAGTGATTCCTCTTGAAGAATCATCACGCGAAGCCATCAATGAGACATTTGATGTAAATTTTCATGGCGCCTTGCAGACGGTTCGCACTTTTTTACCGCATTTGAATGAGGGATCTGCGGTCATCTTTATCACGACATTTCTGACTCAAGTTGGTTTTCCGGGATTGGCCGCTTATTCTGCTTCGAAAGCGGCTCTGAAATCGTTGGCACAGACTCTGGCAGCAGAGCTGGGGCCTCGCGGCATACGCGTGAATTCCATTGCTCCTGGTCCCATTGCAACTCCTCTTTGGGATAGTGTAGGGCTGAGCGACGAGCAACTCAAAAATGTGGCGCAGGGTATTACCAGTCGATTGATTCCTCAAGCATTTGGTAAGCCGGAAGACATTGCGGAAGTCGCAGTCTTTCTGGCATCAGATGCTGCCCAAAATATTTATGGTCAGGAAATCGTGGTCGATGGCGGATATACTGTAGGCTAGTCTCCATGGGGGATAGCTGCGTGCTTGAGAGCCACTTGAACGGTCACTGACGTTTCGTCGTTACCAGGCTTAAGAGACTGTGAAATGACACGCTTTCAAGAGAAGCGACTTTGTTATCAAAGGTACTCCAGGGAAGACTCAGCGCTATCTAACTTCGGACGAAGTCATTCGGATTTGCAGTGCGATCGAGAAACGCCTTCAAGGTGTTTTCCTGCTTTTGTGTCAGTTGGACACAGAGTTCACATCCAGTGGTGTATTTTCCTGTAGGTTCCTGTTCCTGCCAGATGACTTTTGCAGTCGTATTGAAAAGGTGTTCTCCTGCGTTATGAACTTGAACCAGAAGTGATTCCCCGATAGAAAGCGGTATTTCTAACAGAATGCGAATGCCATCCGACGAAATGTCATAGAGAAGACCGTTTAATGGTTCGCGGCTTGATGAGCTGCCCGACCGCAATAAACTGACTTCTGTCGTTGCTTTGCGTCGTTGAAATTGGCGTCGTTCATTTCCAGAACGTCGGCTCGTCGATCTTCTGCGGTCGGTCATGGTCGGTTACCTGCTGCCTGTGATTCATTGGGCAGTGCTAAAGCTAATCTTAGCGGGTTAGAGATGCGAAAAGAGGTGCACCCTGTAGTCCAACTATAGATCACAATTTGGATTGCCGAGTAAAAGACTTGTAGAATATCAGCGGATTCCACGAGTCGGTCCACCTGTATCAGTTTTGTGGTTTAAAGAGCGGTATGACCTCATTCAAGTTGTCCTGTTCGCACAAGAGAATAACGGTATCTCCTGCTTGAATTTGATCATCGGCGCCGGGAACCCGGACACAATCTTCCTTGACAACAGCGGCGATGAGGGCTTGCTTCAACTTGAGGTCTTTCAATCGTGCTTGAGTAATCGGGGCATTTTTCCGGACTTCCAGTTCCAGAATTGCCGAATTGCCTCCACCAATTTCGGAATGACTGATAATGGGCCCGGACTGTACCATCCCCATGATCTGGCGGGTAATCACCTCTCGAGGACTCACAGCAACATCAATGCCTAGTTTCTCCAGTACATTGGCGTAATCGGGGCGCCGCACGATGCTCATGATTCGGTTTGCTCCGAGTTCCCTGGCTTCCACACCACAGACAATGTTATCTTCATCCCGGCCTGTTGCTGCAATAAAAACATCAGCTTTGCCAACGCGGGCTTCTTCCATTTCTGACCGCCGTGTTCCATCAGCGTGAAGAATTGTGGTTGTATCAAGGTGCCGCGAAAGAAACTCACAACGGACGGGGTCGGATTCCAGAATCGTGACAGAGTATTCTTTTTTCTGTAAAATACGCGCGAGATTAAAGCCAATATTCCCACCACCGGCAATAATCACGCGAAATTTCACAGCGCGTTTGTGCTGAAACAAGCGGTGAACTTTATCGATGTTTTCCTGTGTACCAATCAGCGTTACGATTTGCCCTGCTTTAATAATATTATCAGCGCCTGCAATAGAAGTATTCACACCGTCTGAAATCAGGCCAATACGAACTCCAGTGGGAAGCTTCAAGTTGCGCAATAGCATACCGTCAGCAGTTACGCCTGGTTGCACATCGAGTACCTGGATCACGACTTCCCCTCGTGCAAAGTTTTCGACTGCAAACAAGCCGGGTTCACCAATCTCTTTGGCAAGTTCCAGGGCCGTCAAATGTTCGAGGCTTAATAAACGGTCAATGTTAAAGTGACGTTGATAATCGAACGTACTGAGGTTCAAGTAAGCATGATTAAACACGCGGGCGACACAGCGGCGCGATCCCATTGCTTTGGCAAGGCTGGCACCAACCATGTTGACTTCATCCTGGCTGGTGACCGCCAGACAGAGGTCAGCTCCCAACACGCCCGCCTGAAACAGGATTGCCGAATCACAGGCAGAGCCACAGATCGTTTGAACGTCGACCCGCTCTTCAACCTGTTCCAAGGCACTGCGTGATTTATCAATAATGGTGACATTGTGTTGTTCGGCACAGAGTGTGTCGGCGACAAATGTGCCAACAGTTCCTGCACCCATAATTACGATATTCATAGTTTACTCAGTAGAAAACTGCTTGGAGTTTGGTTGAATGACTCAGATCATTAGCTACTCGCGCTACGATAGCTGTTTAATGACGATGTGAAGATATAGCGTGAAATCACTAATAAGACCAGAGTGGCAAATACTGCCACGAAAGTAATCCACGATGGTTCCAGTGCTTTCGATAGCAAAAATCGTGCGGGAACAGTAACAACGAGTAAAATGGGGATGACATATGAAAAAGCAAAGCGGATCACCTCTCCTGTTGGTGAGCCACTATAAATACTACGGGGATAACGGGCAAATACGGTGATATAAAACCAGAAATCATAAAGTCCCTGATTGCGACCAAACCAGATACTACTGCTGGCCAAGGCGATCATCAGACTGTAAAAGAAGACGACGCCAACTGCCAACAGGAGGCAATACATTAAGATCTGGCCCGTGCCCTGACAACAAATGACAAACAGCGAGAGCCATTGTCCTGTTTGAATCAGGTTTTGAAATACCGTCATTGCCAATTCAAGATCTGATATCTTGAATAGAGAATAGCATAAGAGTGCCCCTGCAAGCAGTATCTGATTCAACATCGCCAGATTGACTTTTTCGAATGAAACCAAAAACTGGGTATCAATGGGCTTTAAAAGCACAAAATCAAGATTTCCATTTCGAATCAATTCACTGAAATTAGCACAGTTGGGCATAAAGAATGTTTCAACGATGGCATTGATTAACATGCCTGTTGCCATAAAGGCAAAATAATCATCGCGGGTCCAGTCATTAATGGAATTGACATTTCGGTAAATGATATCAAATAGAATTAACTGAGCAGCAAACCAGAATCCGCGTGTGACGATGGTAATCAGCAAGTTGCCGCGGAACGTCATTTCGCGAATCAGGGAATTCTGTAGGAAGGTCATCCAGACACGCCCATATTGAGGCCGAGTGGAATTTGACATTTTATGAAACACTTTCTGCACGGAAGTAGAATTCTCTGGTTGATTTATTTGGTTCAAGTCGTAACTGCATTTTATTCAATTCAACTTGCGTTGTCTTCTCTGACTGCAAAATCAGAAAACTAAACATGCCATTATTGGTAACTTATTTTGGGAAAGTAGTTTATGAAGAATGTCCCTGTGGTGCCACTCGCGGTGAAAATTCAGACTCACCTGGGAATCTGACGTAAAAAAGAGTCAATATTTCCAATGGAAAACAGCGTCTCCCCAATTTGGCGGGTAGACTTGAGATAAGTGACTCATTACCAGAATTGCTGAACCTGAGGTGTGATAAATGAACTCTGATTGCCTTTTCTCGATAACTTCTCTTAAAGTCTGTCGTGTGCTTGTACTGACGGTATTAATCAATTTTACCGGAGTACATCCGTTCGCACGAGCTCAGAATGATCCTTTTCGCTCAGAGACGGAGCAGACTAAGCTAACGCCGCAAGAACAGGAAGCAGCAGCTCAGGAATTACTGAAAGGGGTTCAAAAGTTAGTCCTTTCACAACAAAGACGAGTCGCGCAAAAGGTGATTCGACTCTATCCCAAGTCGGAATCGGCGAAGGTGGCAAAATTGTTGCTGGATGAATACGAGCGTTTTGATCAGCTGAAAGTCGAGGAAGAAAAAGCGGACGCAGCTTGGATTAATGAAGTGAGAAACCACTGGTTTCACGAGCGAAATCCTCAGCACAATTCCTCTTTCTTTACCGTCTTAGAAGGAACCCAGTCTCAGGCGGTGAAAATTTCAAATCAATCGAAGTTACCTGTTTTATATGAGTTAAAAGGTCCTTCAATGACATGGAATGGCCCCTTTCGGCTACGTGTTGGGGAGTCTGATGAATTCTTTTATTCCGCCCAGGTCCGCTTTTTCTCTGATCAGGGAGTCGTTGTAAAGTATCTGAGACCAGGCCAGTCTATTCTGTTAGACGAAACAAATACTCTACATATCAAATAATCGAATTGAGCCCCTTGTTAATTATGAGATTTCTTACAGGACGCAGGGGGTCTTTTTTTGGTTTCATATTAGTCTGTTGCGTTGTAAGTTATTTATAAATAGCTGCTTAAGGAGAATCAGAGGACTTGATTGTTCCTGATGCTCTGTAGCGGAATTCGCCTTTTCGCTTTTTGGGCATCTCGCTATACTCTGCCCTCTCATCTTTTTCACGTCCTGTGGATCTCCCTCTCTCAATTCAGATTTTCTGATCCTCTCGCATATTCAATTTGTCTCAGCACGTTTTTGCTGAGGTTCACAGTAAGGAGCCTCACTGGTGAGGTTATTTATTTCGTCATTACTAAGACTGACACTTTTAGGGCTTTTGTTATGTATTCATAGCGGAAACTTAAAGGCGCAACAGGTTCCCGGCACCAAACCTTTTATGGCGCCATCGCCGTATGGCGGTAACCAGCGACTCCCTGCCCAACCAGTCAGCCATGCCCAGGATTACCTGGAAAAACAATATGCCAGTCAGCCGCTAAACCCGGTAGAACTGAGAACGCCTCTGAATCAGGCTGAGTCGGTTAAGTCAGCCGGTTGGAAGCAGGATATCACACAAAGCTTACCCCCTCTTTATTCCCAAAATGCTGTTCAAGCACGTGGGCAATCTGATCAAATTCGTCAGGTTAATTCAACACAGGAAAATTATCCTTCTGTGTTTGATTCCTATATTGAGGAGGCAGACTTTCCCAGCCTGGAAACAATGGCAGATTCTGAGAGTCGCTATAACGACTCGATCGAGCAGTTGTGCGGTGGAAACTGTTGGGGTTGGACGGTTTTGCCTACGGACCTCCTTTACACCTCATATTTAGCGGGTCCAAAAGAGCCGCGAATGGCACTTGCTGTTCTGAATGAAAAAGACATTGGCTGGCAGATGGAACTGGAAGCAGGAGCGCGCGTCGGAATTTTACGTTATGGTTCATTGGATGATGAAATTCTGGAAGGCTGGCAGCTAGACATCGAAGGAGCAGGGCCCCCTCGTTTGAATATTGAAGAGGATCTCGATCTGGATGCTGCTGACTTTCGAGTTGGTGTTCCACTTACCTGGAGACGTGGAGCATATCAGGCAAAATTCGCTTACTATCATACGAGCGCTCATGTCGGTGACGAATACCTTAAACGCAATCCCAGTTTCCAAAGAATCAACTATGTCCGCGATGCTTTCGTGTTGGGAGGCGGGTATTTTCCCGATCCCGATTTACGGCTTTACGGTGAAATCGGGTATGCATTCAACACTGATGGTGGTGCAAAACCATGGGAGTTACAATTTGGAGTCGAATTCAGTCCGGCTGAACATTCTGGAATCCACGGAGCTCCTTTCTGGGCTGTGAATGGATATTTGCGTGAGGAAGTCAATTGGGGTGGAAACGTAAATATTATGGTTGGCTGGCAATGGCGCGGCGACCGAAATAACCATCTGCTCCGGATTGGGCTGCAGTATCTGGACGGAAAAACCATGCAATATTCCTTCTTTCAGAATTCGGAACGCATGGTGGGATTTGGTACCTGGTATGACTTCTAGCCTCATTTGGGGTTGAGTGTCGCGTCTCCAGGACCGTTTGAATCGAGTACAAAAACATGTAAGACACTCCGTTCTCATGAACGTCTTCCCGCTAATTCGCCATCTCTACAAACTCTGCTATAATGCCAGTTTACTATTTCATTTAGGTTAACTGTTGTTGTGGAGAAACAAGATCCGATGGCGGGAGGAAAAGTATATTTAGTTGGCGCGGGTCCTGGTGATCCAGGTTTGATTACCATCAAAGGGGTTGAGTGCCTGAAACAGGCTGATCTGATTCTGTATGACGGGCTGGTCAATCCTTTACTCTTACAGCATGTTTCTTCCGAAGTTGAACGTACTTGCCGCGTTTCTGTAGGCTGCAATAACCGACGAATTCTGCAACAGGATGAGATCAATCAGCGGTTGATCGCAGCCGCCCTGGAAGGGAAGACCGTTGTTCGATTGAAGGGGGGAGACCCCTTTATTTTTGGTCGGGGAAGCGAGGAAGCGGTTGCGCTTCGAAATGCAGGCATCGAATTCGAAGTGGTCCCTGGAATCACCGCAGCAACTGCGGCCGCTGGTTACGCCGGTATTTCCGTAACGCATCGCGCACACGCATCTGCGGTCGCGCTGATCACCGGGCATGAGGACCCCACTAAAACAGATGCATCTCTGGATTACGATGTGCTGGCGAAATTTCCTGGCACGCTCGTATTTTATATGGGCTTACACAAAATTGAGCACATTGTGAGTTCGTTGATTCAGGCAGGGAAATCAGTAGACACACCAGCGGCTGTGATCAGTCGTGGGACGACGCCTTTTCAGAAAACGGTTCAAAGTTCCCTTGCCAAGTTACCAGGGGCTGTTCGGCAGGCGAGTTTGGTGGCTCCTTCTTTGATCGTGATCGGTGAGTGTGTCTCGTTACGGGAGCAAATCGCCTGGTTTGAACAAAAGCCTCTGTTCGGACTGCGTATCGGAATTACCCGACCTTGGGAACAATCAGAGACAGAGATTAATCGTGCCCTCAAGCTGGGAGCACAGCCTGTATTATTACCGACCATCGAAATCAGTGCCCCTGCAGACTGGGGCCCCGTGGATGACGCGATTTCCCGACTCGATGAATATCAATGGTTGGTTTTTACGAGTGCCAATGGCGTGCAATATTTTCTGAATCGATTGTGGGAGACCGGCTTTGATGCGAGAAAATTATCTCACTTGAAGATTGCTACAATCGGACCCTCAACAGCCGAAGCATTGAACGCTTATCATCTTCGCGCTGATTTAACTCCCCCGCAATATCGGGCAGAAGAGCTGGCTGCGGTTCTGAAACCATTGGTGGGTCAGCAAAGGATTCTCTGGGCAGGGGCCAACCGGGGGCGTGAAGTCTTGCAGACAGAATTAGCAACCGTCTCTGCAATTGTGGATAAAATTGTGGTTTATGAAAATCATGATGTGACAGCCTGGGACTCAGAAAGTATCAATTTGTTGGAATCAGGGGAATTGGATTGGGTGGGATTGAGCAGCCCTTCGATTGCCCGGAATTTTCATCGACTTTTAACTGAAAAATCGCGTCAACAGATTGGGAAAACCATCAAGCTGGTCAGCATTAGCCCGGTGACGACTCAGGCTGCGAAAGAGGTGGGATTGAAGATCGCCGCCGAAGCAGAGGAATATCATTGGGAAGGTATTTTTGCCGCGATTATGAAACACGAATCCTCAACCAGATCTTAAAGTGCCTCCAGTAGCAGTGGTAAATCGGACAAAAAGGTTGCTATTGACCTGAATTCAAAGATCGGCAATATTTACCACTTCAAAAGAGAGACGAAGGTTTTAACAGTCGGCATATACATGAATGCGAATTGTTCAAGCCTTTATTAAGTCGTGTTTTACAAATTATTGATCTCATTGTTAAGCCAGGGAAGGCTGTTCTGATGCGATTATTCAAACGTGGATTAACTTATCTGACAATTACCGGCTATGTCGGAGTTTTGTTATTTGGCCTCTTCAGCCATACCTTTTCCTATAAAACGGGCCGTCATCCCACGATGTATTACATTGTGTGGGATATGTTTTGTGGCTGGTCTGCGTATTCCATTCGCACCCATATCATTGGTGAAGGAATCAGCGGAAAATATTATGAGTTATCGCCGGGTCCCTGGGGCGATTATAAGCCTTACGGCGATCTGGGGCGGCGTCATTACGACACGACCGGTGGTGCCTGGTTGAAAATGGCCATGAATACGCTCGATAAGACCGACCATGAGCCAATGCTCCGCATTTTGTGTATCGAAGAAACCTGGTGCAAGAAATATAACCTGCCCGATTCTGTCTGGGATCAGCGTTATGAAGAGCCGAAAGATTTTCAAAATTACTATCGGCTACGTAGAGTCATTACCCCCGAGGGATTGATTGTACAAAACTATGTGCCCTGGCTGACAAGACAGCGTTATCTGCAAATCAACGATAATCCCCGGCTGATTGCTGATATGAGCCGCGGGCGTCCTTTTTTTGCGGCAACGATCGGTAGTCGGGTTGAACCCGAAGGACCACAGCATGACCCGGATGTTCCCGTGCATTTGGCATCGCCTGTCGGCAATTAAGAGTTCATTGTATTCAGATTTGTCTTAACCCAATTCATTCCGTTTTTGAATCGCAACACCAAACAGGATTTCAAGCATGGATGCCAAAGTAGTGATTCCAGCTCAAACTAATTCGATTCGCAACAGTTTTCAGCGGTTCTTTTTCGCGGAAGAAGTTCCTTACGGACTGGCCATTGTGCGTATGCTGGTTCCGCTCGTCTTGCTGGGAACGGTATGTACCCGCTGGTCTTTTTCAAGGGAGTTGTTCTCTGCTGATGGCGCGCCTGCTCCTTTGGCTGATATTTTTCGATATTACGACTTCCTGCCAGTTCTCCCGGGGACAGTGGCTGTTGCGTTATTTGGTGCATTAGGATTTTTTCTGCTGTGCAGCAGTCTTGGCTGGATGACTCGGTTTTCGATGATAGCTTCAGTGATCCTCTATACCTATTTCTGTTTCATGGATTGCATCAGCATGGCGACGAAGTATTCCGCCATCGCTACGCATGCTCTGTTTTTGCTGTCCCTTTCAAATTGTGGTGCTATCTGGTCTGTAGACAGTTGGTTGAAAGGGAAACGCGAAAATCGGTCGTTACCCCAATATACAAAGCTTGAGTTGCCTCGTTTTCCGATCTGGCCGCAGAGGTTGATGCAGATTCTACTTGCGGTCATTTATTTTGGGGCTGCGATTACGAAGTTTCATACTCCCGGGTATCTCGAAGGGGACCAAATCACCTATTGGGCCATGTCACGTTATAACAATCCGCATCCCATGGGCGAATTTCTAACCATGTATCCTATTTTGTTGTCAGTCATGTCTTATGTTGCCATCGTCTGGGAGCTTGCTTTTGTATTTGTCATCTGGCGTAAGTGGGGACGGATCATTGGACTGGCAATGGGGTCAGCGTTTCATATTGGAACGTTCTTTTCACTGGGACTTTACATTTTCCCGATGATCTCCATTTCAATCTATTTTTGCTTTCTCACCGAGAACGATGTGCAATGGATCTCGGCCCGATTACGTCGACTTTACCGAAAAGCGGGCTGGCTGAAACAGTATTCAGAGACACTAAGGTTGGTTGTCGAAAGATATCGTCCTCGGCCAGTTGCCGGCTGGAAATCGCCGACTGTGTGGGTGACAGGAATCGTCGCTGTTTTGTTCCTTAGTATTTATGTGGAATACCAGCAGGACTTATATGGTCTCAGACGCGCTGAAGGACGAATGACGTTGCATGAAGTCGATCCTGAATTTGTCGATGAGATGCTGGCACCAGAGCAGGTAATGCGAGAAAAAGATAAGTTTCTTTCTGTCGATGTAGGAACCCAAATGGTGAGTGGTTGGCTCGTGGATCGTAAAACCGAATTTATGGTCGGAGATTCGATTCTCGTGCAATGTTGTCTCAATCCGCCTCACGAGGATATCTGGATCGATTGTCATTTCTGTGAAGAGAATGGGCGAATTGTCTATCGAACCGGAAATATCGTTCCACGGGAAAATTTACGCAACACGTTTCAATTTTATATTGGGGAAGTTCTGGAGCCGGGCAATTACTATGTTTCCATCAAGTCGAAAGGAAAAGAAGTGTTGCGACGTTCAATCACTTTGCTCCCCAAACTCTCGGTTGTTGCCAATTGATCGAATCGGTGGCACGGCTCAGCGTGATCAGGCTTTGAATGGTGAATAATTTCAATCATTCTCTGGGCTGGGTTTGAATACGAGTCGGTGCAGAGCGAACCAGTTTTTCGATCACTTTTGTGAGAACCGATTCGACTTCTGGAGCCACCCGACTGGCACCGGGGCTCGATTCATATCCCCCTTGTGAGTAGGCAATCTCGGTGCAAATGTAACCGGGACCATAATCACCATAGGCGGCCATGCATACCGTTCTGTCCGGGGCAAAACTCTGAGCTTTCAATTGATATTCGATGAATAATTCCCCTGGAAGATGCAGGATTGACGCCGATTTCAAATGCAAACAGGTTATGGGAATCTGATGTCCTGCGCTGGACCGGTTATACCAAACCAGTCGAAAGGCGGCAGAGGACCGCTCCTTAGCGGTTTTCGTTTCGTCTTTGACGATCGCCAACAAGGCGTCCGGGTCAAGGTGTCGGGAAACAGGCAGAGCCGTCATTTCCGTTTTCCAGTTTAAATCGGCTGATGTGACTTCTGTTTTATCCTGGTTTTCAAATGCTTGCTGCATCGCCGTCTCGACACGCTTGGCCAGAATAGGACGCATTTTGGTTGATCCGTCATTGTATTTACCGGCAGCAACATTTCCGGCTGCCCCATTGAAGTAGACATTGAGTGTGCCCGGTAATGCTTTATTTCTGGCTTCACGTGCCATACCAACAAATTCATAGTTCACATCACCTTGACCATAATAACTTTGTGGGTGCGTGGCGTAATAGTTAAGTACTGCGACAGGATGGTCTTTGTTCCAAAAACAGAGAGAACGCAGGAAGGGATCAATCGTGCCTTCTGGCGCCTGAATTGCATCAGGAGATTTAGATTTACTCCACCGCATCAAGCGGACTTTTCCATTATCGCCTAACAAGCGTCGATTCGAGGCGACTTTTTCGACTTTCGCTTTCCCGATACCAAGGTGAGTGACTGTTTGAGAAGTTTTCCACTTCGCTTTGATTGCGTTTGACACTTTCCGGATGCATTCTCTGGTGTATTCATTGTCGTAATTTTTCCCGGCAAGTCCTTGCGTTTCCATGATTTTGCCTGTTGCAAAGTCAAAGCGAGGTGCGTCGTGTTGATGTAGCGAGTGCACGGCTACACGATCTGCGGTCGTATTCGCTGCCTCGGCTAATTCCTGTCGCCAGGTATCGTAGCCTTCATTCCCAATTCCAATGGCATCGACGGCACATAAAACAACGGGCCGTTCATCGGACAAAAGAACAATGCCGCGCGCATAGAGAGGTGTGACGATTTTTCTTGCGGGGGCATACGCGACGGGAACTCCCAGCGCGGGGGTCACGTCCTCGTTGAACGTAATGATTTTTAGTTCGCCTGCCAGCAGACTTTGGTCAAAATTTGTCGCAAAACAGCTACTAGACAGAATAAGCAACTGGAGAAACAAAGATCGGTAGAAGTGATTATGAAGCATGCTGGTCAGTTTCCTCAACAATGATCTAAAACATGTATTCTTATGATCTAACGGAATTCGGAGAGATAATGATTCACTGTAATCGGTTTCGTCACTGAAGCAAGTGGGAAAACGTGGGACTTAAATTGATCTCCGAAATCAATGTGTCGGTGCCGGTTCCTTTCTTTTGAACTCGTTGGGACCGATGTATGTGCAATCGGGCTGGAACTGATTGCGGAGTTGATTGGCTGGGGTAGAGGACGCTTATTTTCATTTTCCGTTCGAGAACCAGTCTTCAAACGTCTTCTTAGAACGGGTGAGATTCGTTGGAGCGTCTCTCCCGCAAAAACAGATTTCTAGAAATTTTTCATTTTTTTCGCAATTTCCCCAGTCTCACTTACGTCCAATCTTTCAGACAACAAGCGAAAAAAACTATACTGGATTCTGTAAACCCTGAATTTAACGCTTTTTACGCGATCACCCTGTTTGCTGTCTATTCTCCCCAGATAGCGAGGGTAAAGAATAATGTACAAAAGGTGGATAATATGCGATATCTGAGATTCACACCTCGTTTCTTCCTTTTTTCGTTGATGGCGTGCATCTTGCTCGGGGCACCTCAATTTTCGTTGGCACAACCAGCGGGAGATGCCGGTAAGCCTGTCCCAGACCAGAAAGCGGCAGAAAAACAGGATGAATGGGATCGCTTGATTTATGTCCCTTTTAAAAATATCAAGGACGTCTTCAACAAGTCCGATGCAACAATTTTCATGCCTTACCTGGAGTATCTGAAACTCTGGTCCCAGGCGGCAGGCATCAATACTGAGGGGGGCATTAATTTTCCGGTAAAGGCGGTTGTGACAAATTCGTCTTATACAGGAACCGTTGAAGAAAATGTTGTCCGCATCAACTGTAACCTGACAGTTCAGGTGATGGGAGATCCCTGGGTGGAAGTTCCCTTGCGATTTGGGAAAGCCGCCATTGGAAAAGTAAGTTCCGCGAAGTCCAAAGTCTTTTTACGAGGAACCGGTAATGGAAGCTATGCACTGCTGCTTTCGGAGAAAGGGGAGCATCAGGTACAGATTGAATTATTGACGCGCGTGAAAAATTCTCCGGAGGGGCGTAGCTTTCAGTTTGAGTGTCCGACGGTGGGGATCACGAGTTTGGAATTAACGATTCCGGAAGCGGACCAGACTGTAAAAATTACGCCACAGCTGGTACGGCTGCCAATCGAATCTCCCCCAAAAGCAACACTGGTCAAATCTACTTTGGGGGCCACCAATCAAATCACCGTTCTCTGGTATCCCCGTGAAAGCACGAAACCGGAAATGGATTTACTGGCGAGTGTCGAGAATTCCACGCTGGTTTCCATTCGTGATGGTCTAATCCACACGCAGACATCATTGAAATACGATGTTCTCAGAGGCGATATGCAGAGTGCACGGATTGCAGTCCCTCTGAATGATCGTATTCTGGATCTTTCTTCCTCGAATACCAAAATCAAAAGCTGGAATGTTGAGAAAGCGGCTGGCAGGCAAGTAATCTCGGTCGAGTTTCTCAATAAGTTACAAAACGGGGCAATGATCGAAGTACATACCGAGAAAGAGATCCCGGATGACGCGTTCGATATACTCGGTTTGTCAGACACAGCCACTTCTGGGATTCATGCACTTGATGTCATCAGGGAAAGCGGTCAGATTGCCATTGTTCCCGGAGAAAGTATGACATTTTCTGTCACCAGCTCAGAGGGAGTGACCCGCAGTGAACAGGCCGGCATACCTGCGAGTATTCAAAGGCCAAACGCCGTTTATTACCGCTTCTTCAACCCTTCGGCAAAATTGCAAATCAGCGTGCAGCCGCTGGAACCTCGTATTTTTGTCAATCAGATGACTGAGTGTTTCTTCGGTGAAGATGAAATCAAACTCGGGGCGCGACTCGATTATGATATTCAACGGGCAGGCATATTTTCGTTTCAATTGAAAGTTCCCGATCAACTCGTGATCGATTCTGTCAATGTCGCTGGTTTGAAAGAATACAATTTTGATAAGCAGACTCGGCAGTTAACAATTTCCTTATTACAAAAGTATCAGGGGAAATTAGTACTGCAGATCCGTGCTCATCAGGATTTCAATCAGGGGGAGCTAGAAGCAAAAATTAATGTTCCTTTACTGGACCCAACAAACGTCGAACGGGAAACGGGACAGATTGCCATTTATACTCCCGAATCGATGGAGTTGATCATCAGTAATCCAGATGTGATTGGTGCGCAGCCTGCGACTAACGCTCAGCGCTCACGGTCAGCCAACAACATGTCGTTGGCTTCACTTTGGGATTACAATCGGCGTCCGGTTACGATTCCAGTTAAGATACGCATCAAGCCAACGCGATTGGTTGCAGATGTCGCCACCAGTGTTGAAGTGAAAGAGCAGCTTGCAGAAGTAACCAGCAGAATTAATTATCAGGTGCAATATGCCGGCATTGATACTTTTCGTTTTGCTGTTCCGGAAGCGATTGCCGACCTGATTCAGATTCGTTCCATGTCAGCAGCGCCGGCGCCGTCGATCAAGCAAAAAAGCCGCGCTGAAAAGGCAGTTGATGGATGGGTTGTGTGGACCGTCTCAACACAGCGGAACGTGCAAGGCCCTTATTCGCTCGAAGTTCGCTATGACATCACACCGGGCTTGTTGGCTACTGCAACAAAGCCTGACAAAGCAGAAGCGGACAAGGCAGCAGGGAAATCAGTCAGCAAGCAGGAAGTCGATTCAGAAAACGAAGTAGAGGAACTGTCGCTGAAGAAAATCGTCCTACAGCCATTGAAAGTACTCGGTCTGGAAAAAACAGACGACGATCAACGATCACGGGATGTTCCATTATCCAGAGTTTACGGTGAAATTTCTGTACGAAAATCGAAGACGCTTTCTGTCTCCACAACTCAATTAGACGAGCTACTCGATCCGATTGATATTCGTGAGTTGAAGTTATTACCCCAGGAAGGGTTTTTAGCTTACCGATACTTCAATCAGCCGGTGACTCTGGAACTCGCATCCACGCGACATAAAATCCAGGAAGTTGTTGAGACGATCATTTTGAAATCGCTGGTGGAAGTCGTAGTGAGCAAGGAAGGCCGTTCGACTTATCGTTGTCGTTATTTAATGAAATCGAGTGAACGGCAGCAGTTAAAAGTGGCTCTACCAGAAGGTATGGAGCCATTAAGCGTGACTGTGGCCGGACAGCCTGTCCCTCTGGAAAAAGATGAGCAGAGCCAGAATGAAGAAGGTTGGTCAACGTTCTTCATCAATGTGGCCCGTGATCAGGCATCAGATCAATCATTTTTGATCAGCCTGTTGTTTACAAAAGCGGTTCCCCGGATCTCCGAATCGCCAGGAGGGAACTTAAAACTACCATTGCCTCGCTTTGGCGGGACGAAAGCAGAGAACGTGGTTGTTCAACAATTGAAAACGGCAATCTGGGTGCCGGAGCAATATGCACTGGTCGGTGTCTCTGACGATTTTGAACCCGAACATCAATCCTATATCGCTGGGATCATTCCCAGACGTCGAGGGCAGAAGGTGACTGGCACGTCCTTTGATTCATGGATCGGTACATCAGCCGGTTCCTTAATTGATTTTCCCACTGAGGGGCGTGCATTTACTTTCACCCGTTTAGGGGATAGCAGTGAAATCAGTGTTTCGTGGTGGAAACTCTCCTTTTATACCTGGATTTTGAGCGGCTCTCTGGTCTTGATTGCCTGGGTGATGCGAAAGACATCCTGGGAAAACAAACTGGCCGTTTTGATATTTTTCGTTTTCATTCTTGCCATGTTCTCTTTGACGAACGCAGACAAGATATGGCACGGTGTTTATGCCGCGCGTTATGGGATTGTCACAATGCTGGCTCTATGGTTCTTGTATGCATTCTCAGGACTGCGCTGCGGGATGGCAAAACCAAATACATTGACGGGTTCTCTTCCTTCTGGAACGAAAGAGAGTGGCCAGTCGGCTGCTGTGATTCCGCCACCGGGCATCTTTGATGAGTTCCACCAAGATCATTCCGACAACAAATAGTCAAAAGACATTTTACACAAACAGACACCGTCTAAGTGAAAATAAATGACTAACTGTGAGCGACTAACTTCAATGAGGTTCGCCATGATTCTGAATACAATAAGTTCTCCCATGCTTGCAACAGCTTACCAGCGGCCCATTCTTCATCGAAAAGGCGTGCTGAGTTGGTTGCTGTGTTTGATGAGCTGCTTTCTATGTCTGATTTCCGTTATTCAACAGCCAGCCTTGGCGCAGAAGTCGGTTGTAAAAAAAACTAGTTCCACTCCTGATTTAAAAAAATGGCCGAAGACTGCCGTTTATCTTCCGGTGGATGAGTTGGATGCTTTAATCGCACGCGATCGCAGTGGTGTGTTATTACCGCGTACACAATATGAAGCATTGAAAAAACAAGCCAATGTGAACTCTGGTGGCGTTGCGCTTCCCAAGTCAAATCTTGTCATTCACGATGCAACGTATCAGGCAAAGATCTCTGATCATCAGTTAATCATCGAAGCGACGATTTCATTTCGACAATTCAAACAGCAACTGACTGTGATCAACTTGCCTTTCAGTGGCTTGGCGGTCGAAGCGGCGATGCTGGATCAACGACCGGCCATGATTGCACGCTCTTCAGGGAAAACTGCGCTGCTGCAGTTATTCAATCAGGAACAGGGTGAGCATCAACTTGTATTACAACTCTCAGCGGCCCTGAATACTGTGGGCAGTGATCAAGTCTCTCAGTTTCAACTTCTGCCGCAGGTCGCCAGTCGCTTCAAGATCGAAATTCCTGCAAATCAACACCTCATCGTGAATGATTTGAAGGTGAAATCGTCAGCGCCAGCAGACAAAAAAGGGATTTATGAATTTCCCATCGGTGGTGAAGGTCAGGTTAGTTTAAAGATCACAGAGCAGGCTCGTGAACAGTCAAATGATTCTCTGATCTTTGCCCGTACCGCCATCGGTGTTTCGGTGAGTCCGGGGAAAGTTGCCTGGCAGGCACAGTCGGCGTTCAACATTTTTGGTCAGCCTCTGGATCGAATTGTACTCAGTGTTCCTCAATCGCTGGAAATCGTCAGTGTGGAATCTACGGGTTTGGAATCATGGGAATTAAATGACAGTATGCGCGATCGTAAGCGAACGGAAATTACCCTGAATTATCGGCAGCCCATTGAAGGGGAGCGACAAATTCTCTGTCGTGGTGTGATGACGACCGAATCGGATAAAGCCTGGAAGGTTCCTGATCTTTACATCGAAAAAGTCAACTCACACGTTGGTTCTGTCTTGATTCGATATCCATTAGGCGTTCGGCTGCAGGTTGAAAAGGCGGATGGAGTCAGACGACAGGCTCTTGAAAAGACAGCAAATCGAAAAGGTTCTCCTAAACGTACCGTCGTCAATCCCGGATTGGATTATGATTTCTGGCAGCAAAAATTCGGGATCACCCTGGTGACGCAGGAGAAACGGTCTGAAGTGCAGATGGCGGCTTCAACGGTCATTGACATTAATGAGCAGGGAATGGATTTGCGACTGGATACAACTGTGGAAAGCCTGTTTGCGCCTCTATTTGAATTTCAGATGAAAGTTCCTGCCGAGTGGACGATTCTGGGGGCAACGCTTCAGAACCAGAACGTCGACTGGAAAGAATCCTCCCGAGAAGCAGGCAGCAAGTTAGTTCGACTCAGTTTCCCCAAAGCACTGCCCGCAAATACAGAAGCAAAAGTGACAGTCGTGGCCCATCGCGATTTGGAAAACTGGCCTCCGGAAGCCGAAAGTCTGTTGCTGGAACTCCCGAAATTAGAATTGCCTCAAGCGAAAATTCTGGAAGGTTCCATTGTCATTCATGCCGACAACGACTGGGATCTGGTTCCCAGCGGATTGACGAATCTGGAACCGATGCAGGTACGCCTTCCCAAGATGCGTTTTGGATATCAGTATCAGGACAATAATTACTCAGGCAGTCTGACCGTTTCCCGAAAGCCGCTGCAGTTGACTGCACACCATTTACAATACGTAAGACTGGATCATACGACATTGTTTTCTCATTTCGAAGCGACTCTGAATGTAGAGCGGGGCAGTTATCGAAAACTAATGGTGGCACTTCCGGAAAGTGCGGGAACGGATCTCCAGTTTCGACTCATGAAAACATCGGGCAAAATTATCGAACAAGTAGCCGATGAACCACAGAACGGGGTCCGCGTCTGGGCGTTGAAAATGGATCGACGTTTGAGCGGCAAACAGATTCTGGCGGTAACGATAGAGCAGCCTCGAAAAGTAGGAGAGATTGTCAAGGTTCCCCAGCTGCAAATTATGTCGGCAGATCGTCAATATGGCGAGGTGGCTTTCGAAGCCGAAGGGGATCAGCGTTTGCAAATTCAAGCGACCGGCTTGCGGGGGCAGCCCCTGACAACCATTGATGCAGCCGAACTACAATTGCCAGTGGCATATCAGCCACGCGAGCGAGTCGTTGCGGCTTATCGGTTTGTCGGAGTCGGACATCAAATTCAGGTTGAGGAGACCCGTTTTGATCAGACAGCAGTACCGACGGCGATTGCACATCAGCTTGTTCTGAAGAGTGTGTTAGGACATTCGGGAGAAGTCCAAAACGAAGTGATGATTTTGTTTTCGGCGGTCGGCGTTCAATCCCTGCAGGTCGTATTGCCCGATCAGGCACAACTACTGTCTGCTCTCGTGAATGGTAACCCCGTTGAAGTCCGCAATACAGGCCAGGCTTTCATTGTTCCTCTTTCGTCTGACAGTCAGACTGATGGCAGTCACCGATTGAAACTGTTGTATGATGCCAATCGAACGTCGGTACATCAGGCGCGGCAATTTACTCAAACGCCACCACTGGTTGCTGTCGTAGATGGAGCGGGGCAGACGCAACCTCTGAAAATTCTGAATCAATCATGGACTGTTTTGTATCCAGATGAGATGTTGATTACCGAAAGTTCAGGAGATTTCAGGCCTGTTGAACGATTGGCGCGACCCGGTTTGATTGAATATGCGCGCCAGCATCTTTCTATACTTCCCCTTCGCAAAATTCTGGGTAGAGCGTTCATTGTATCCATCATCACCATCGCGATCATAATCGGTGTGTCTATTTTCCGCAGGGGCGGGCTCAACGGGGTCTTTACTCTGATTGTCGGATTTTTTGTACTGTGTGTATTGGTTGCTCTGATGTTGCCCGCAGTGCAGCAGTCGCGTGAAGCGGCCAGGTATTCCTCTGTGCGAGATAGAGATAGTTCGGTGCGGCAGTCGGACAGTTATAATTTTGAAACGATGGACGAAATACAGCCGACGCCTGAATTGAATGTGACCAATGATTCTAAAACGGTAACAGAACTAGGCTTTGGTGATGACCAACCAGCTGCTAAGGATCTGCCTCAACAATCGCGTTTGCTTGTCGGTCCTGGGGATTTGGAAAATCAGAGAATCATTACAAAATCCAAAAGACGAATTGAAGGTGGTCAGGTTTCCCGGGGTATGCAGGGAGGGGCTCGTATCACGGGAACCAAAGCCGGAGAGGCTGCTAAAAAAGAAATGACCGAGCAAGAAGGAGTTGCACCAGCTCCCGCGAAAGCATTAGGGGGGCGATTGTCGGTGGTGGCACCTTTGCCTAAACCAGATGGCTTCCGGTCGCTGGCATTTCAATATTATGGAGAGCCTCAACAAAAGCCTTTAGCTTTGGCTGTCTCACTGCAGCAGATTCAGAGTAGTCAGAGAATCTTTGTGGCGGTGGTTGCTGGTGTGCTTTGGCTGTGCTGGTTGTTACGTGGGATTTCCTGCTTTCGAAAGTCGTTGTTGATTCTGATCGGGGTTCTGTTACCGATAGCATGTAGCGCACTTTTTCCCGTCCAGTTTCAAGAAATTCTGGACGGCGTCTTTGCCGGATCATTATTGGCGGGTTTCTTGTGGGGAGTAGAGTGGATTGTTCGACTGCTTCGCTCTGAAATAAAAACGTTACGATGCTCAGCGGAGACAAAGCAGGCGACAATTGCGTCGTTAATGCTACTGGGAACATTACTGAGTGATCCCGCGGCTGTTTTCGCCCAGAAGAAACCAGCGGTCGAGCCACGGTTGCCGCAGAATCTCGTGGTACCCTATGAAGTGGGAACCGACCCCTTAAGTTCACAACGAATCTTTCTATCACGCAAAGAATTTAAGACGCTTTGGAACGCGGCCCACCCAGATCAGCCAGTGGATCAGGCCGTTGAATCTGTGGGAGCCATCAGTCAAGCACTTTATGCCGCGAAAGTACAGCAGGGGGCAGAAGCTGGTCAAGCTGTTGTGCATGTGACAGGACGCCTGGCGATTCACACAGTGGGCAATCAGCCCGTTACACTGCCTTTGCCATTAGGAGAAGCGGCGATCAGCAGTGCGCTGTTAGACGGAAAGTCCGCCACATTGCTGACTCACCGAGAGCATGAATTCAATGCGAAAAAAATAGTGGCAGAGACTATTTACTCTATTGTCATTTCTAAGCCCGGTTTACATCTGCTGGACCTGGAATTCGATCTACCCGCACAACAGGCCGGAACAGCAGGCAGCTTTCGCATTGATTTGCAGCCGGTTGCCAGCGGACGTTTGACTCTGGAGCTTCCCAATCCGGAGTCGCAAATCAGCGTCACAGGAACCAGGGCCTCTTATCGCAAGCAGGCTGTCGCAGAGAAGGTAATGCTTGAACTCCCCATTGATCAGGGGGGCGATATTCAAATTGCCTGGCGGCCAGCAGAAGCCCGTGGTGCCATTCAGGGGATTGTTCAATGTCAGTCAACCTTGGCGACGATTATTCAAGATGCCGGTTTGGAACTGCAGAGCGCGCATCAATATCGTATCCGACAGGGGGAAATCAATCAGGCCAGTTTAAAAATCTCAGAAGAGTTACGCATCCAATCGGTCAGTGGCCCGGACGTGGGAGGCTGGGAAATTGTCGGTTCTGGTGGAGACCGCCGTATCAAGATTTTCTTGCGACGTGATATTAAAGATGCGACCCGGGTCAATGTGGTCGCCTTTCAGCCGTTGTCGATTGGCAAGCAATCCCGTTCTGTCAATTTGCCACAGATCGTGCCTGAAAATATCACTAACGAAACAGGTACAATTGGTGTTTATTCTGAGTCTTATTTTCAAATTCGTCCGGAAGAAGTGGCCGGTGCGATTCAGATTGATTCGCGAAAATTTCAGAATCCGTCTACGTCTTCTCCGTTATTGAAAATCGCTGAACGGACTTTGAGTCCACAATGGGCATATCGTTTTTCTCGAAGGCCTTTGTCTTTCCGATTTGCTGTGTCTCGCCGACAAGCGGAAAAGCAGGCGATCGCCGAACACGCTGTTTTGGTTTCACCACGGAAAATGAGCCTTTCCAGTCGGGTGCGATATCAATTAAAGGGAATTCCAGAATCGACGTTTGTGATCGAACTCCCGGAATCTTATCTGGTTTTGAATGTCAACGCGGAAGGATTGGACGACTGGTATGTGGTTGAGCAGAATGCCGATGATATGCGGGTACTAGTTCTTGAATTTAAGGAGTTGAAAACAAAACAGGTGGAACTAAGTTTAGACGGGGTGATTTCGCGCGAGGCCAACCAGCGTGAAGCAGAAATTATGATGCCGACGCCTTTGGACGTTTCATCGGTTCGCAGCGATCTTGCTATTTGGTGTGATGAATCTCTGGTAGCCCGTGCACCGGAATTAAAAGACTGGCGTTCGATTTCCTCTGATGAATTATCGACCGAATTAAAAGGCCAGCAATCTCGACTGCCTCAATTCGCTTTCCGCTCGACAGCAGAATTGCCAGAGTGGATTAAACTGGATCTGACTCCCGCTCAGCCAGGGATTACAGCCAACTCTTTAGTGATGACCACCGTGGGTAATGTTTCGGTGAGTCATACGGTGGGGATTCGCTGGTCCATTCAGGGGGCCGCTACCAATGTGTTGTCATTTACGACACCTGCCTGGTTGGGTGAGCATCTTGATTTTCGCGGAGATTCCATTCGTCAGGTGGATAAACGAGTGATGGGTGATGCGGTCGTGCAATGGACGATTTCTCTGCAGGATTCAGTAGAGGGTTCGTACTTCATCACAGCTGAATCGACATTGTCTCCGCCTGCTTCCGGTCAGATTGAAATTCCCCAGGTACGCGTGATGGATACCAGTGGCAAAGTTGATCCGCAGACCACCGAGTTAGAAACGCAGCAGCATTTTCTGATGCTTGTGAATCATTCGTGGGCGCGACTTTCTTTACTGAATCAGGAAAGTATTACTCCCGTTGAACGCCAGGACATGCCTTTGCAGATTAACGATTCTTTGGCAAATCAGGCGATGGAACTCGCACGCATCATTCCTAACGGCAAGACACCCACTTATCAGATTCAACAGTTTCAAGCCGACCAGGGAGCCGCAGCTGCCGTCAATCTGGCGGAATTAACGACGGTGTTGGCCGATGATGGAAGCTGGAAAACACATGCCAATTATCGATTAAGAAATCGGTCACGGCAGTTCCTGGCGGTGCGCCTTCCTGAAAATACGCAGGTGTTAAGTGCTTTTGTGAAAGAGAAGCCAACCGCTCCGGTTCTGTTAAAACGTGATGCACAGAAAACAGAAACCGCCGATGCCATTTACCTGATCGCATTACCGAAAGGAAGTGCAGCCGACCTGTCGTTTTCAGTGAATCTGATCGTGGCAGGTCGCTTGTCAGCTGCGTTACCCAAAGGGGGCTTTCGCTGGCAGGCAAAGGCCATTGATCTACAGCCTCCGCAGATTGTAATCCCTGCGGAAGATACCGATTATGGGATTCCGGTTGCTCAGACCAAGTGGACCGTTTACGTTCCCAATGATTATTCCGCGACCGCATTGCTCGATGATCCGCGGACCAATATGACTCCCGTTGACAAGGTGGATTCGAATGATTTGAATTTCTCCAGCCTGACCAAAGATGTCGAAAATTTATTCGCTGTTTACAGTGGTAGTAAAAGTTATCGCATCCGCAGCCGGGTGATGAGTAACCTCAAACAATTAGAACAAAAATTGGATTCGAATTCAGATTCGAAGTCCCGGCAGCAAGGAATGCGGATCAAACAGCAGATTGGTGAGATTCAATTAAAGGAGCAACAACGTGTGGCACAACAGGAGAAGCTGCTCAGTTATTCCCAAAATTCGAAGAAGCAGGCGGACTTTGATTCGGAAGAAACTTTTAATCAGTTAGTCATTGGAAATAATGATGCCTTGTTCAATGCGAATCAGGGATCCAGTGCGCAAACGAACTTGAACCCAGAATTTGGAGAACCCCGTGTGGGGACCCCGATTGGAAAACCGGGGACTCCACATGAAGTCACAGAGATGAAATCGGAATTGAAAGGCTTCTTGAAAAATTCTGACAAGGGTTCCGTCAGAAAACAAAAGGGGGCACAATCCCAACCGGTGGATAGTCGTGCTCTGAGGCGTCAGCAAAGTTATGAAAATGCCTTTGGACAGTCTGGCTTTCAAGGTCAAATGCCGAACGCTAACACTTCCGGTGGCAATGAGAGATTGTATTCTGGGAACCATTTTGTACAGCCCCCGACAGGGAGCTTCATCAGGCCTGAGATGAAGAGAAACCGGGACGTAATTGCTGAAGAAGCTGAGCCACGATTTTCTGGGGGGATTGGCGGGGGCACAGCAGATTCATTTTCTCGTGCTGGAGGCCCGCAGTCCACTGTGACTTGGGGAATGGCAATCCAGGGGCAGCAGACGGAATGGACGCAGGCAGGGGGGATCTCTTTGAAGTTCGACCTTCCCTTACATGGTCACAAACTGGAATTCACAAAAATCAATGGCCAACCGAAGCTGGCGTTAAACGTGCGGCCGGAGAATACCTATGAGGTTGGTTCCGCACTGCTTTGGACGTTGCTCTGGAGTGTGCTCTTGATCGGACTGATTTGGTATGTGTCCCATTTTACTCAATCTGCAGCAGCGCAAAAATGGTTGGGGATCTTGTTGGTTCTCATCGGTTTGGCAGGGTGGTTATTCTTGTATGGATGGATATCGGCATTTGCGATCGTTTGTTTTATGAGCGGCGCGATCTGTTTAGCCTACCGATATGTGAAGCAAGCTGCTTGAAATGGATGGCCTTTCTGTTGTATCTTGCAGAGATGTTTTTGAAGCCAATTTCTCTCTCTAATTTGCAGAGGCTATCATGGGAACGCAGATCACCTGGTTAGGCCATTCCACCTACCAAATTGAAACCGCCAGTAAAACGATTCTGCTGGACCCGTTTCTGACTGGAAATCCCAGTGCCACGATTTCTGCGAATGAAGTTTCGGCAGACGTGATTATCGTCAGTCATGGACACGGCGACCATGTCGGTGATACGGTCGAGATTGCCAAGCGAACCAATGCACTGGTGATTGCCAATTTTGAAATCATTGAATGGCTGGGAAAACAAGGTGTGGAAAATGTGCATCCGCAGCATATTGGAGGCGCCCATCAATACGATTTTGGAACGGTGAAACTCACGATCGCCCATCATGGTTCCATGCTACCCGATGGAAGTAATGGGGGGAGCCCCTGTGGAATTCTGCTGAAATTGAAAGAGGGAACGATTTACTTCGCTGCAGATACCGGCCTGTTTTATGATATGACTTTGATTGGAGAGGAAGGCGTGGACCTTGCGATTTTACCCATTGGTGATAATTTTACGATGGGACCGGAAGACGCCGTGAAGGCAACCAAGCTGATTTCTCCCAAACGGGTGCTTCCGATGCACTATAATACCTGGCCGCTGATTGAGCAGGATGCCGCCGCTTGGGCGAAGCAGGTTCGAGAACAGACAGCAGCGGAACCGGTTGTCTTAGAACCGGGTGAATCCTGTCAGCTCTGAGTTTCAGGAGCTTCAGTTTCTTCTGAGGGGAGTTCCAGCCCGACCTGGATGTCATCACCTTCAATGCGAATTGGATACACGGGGACATTGAGTTTTGACTTGGGGTTATCGAGCCAGGTTCCGTCTTTAATGCAGAATCGCCAGGCGTGCCAGGGACAGGTGACAGCGCCTCCTTCATCAACGTATCCTGTAGAGAGCGGGGCTCCCTGATGCGGGCAGAAGTCATTGATGGCGGTATAGTTTCCCTCTTTCAGGAAAATCGCAATCATCAGTCCTTCCAGATGGAACGCACGGCCTTCACCTTCAGGAATGTCTCCCACCTTGGCAATCGAATGATATGTGACCACAGAAACGCTTTCGTTGATTAATTCTTGTATCGTCCTGGTTGGGCTGCTTGACGAATCTTTGACAACTTACGAATTAAATCGCCCATTTGCTGACGATTGATCTTTTTCGTTTTTGAGAGTTTCGCAGCCTGTATCAGGAAGACTTTGATTTGTTGCGGATCTTCATTCAGACGTCGGGCGATAGGATCGATCACCCGCCGCTCTTCTCCTTGGAAGTGTCTGAGATGTAGTTCCGTAAATAACTGTTTGACATAGGCATATAGTAAAGCACGCCCATTCCCGTTTTTATAGTGTAAATTTCCAACATTGTCCGTGTGAGAGACGATGTTATGTCGCGGAAGAATATGAGACGAAAGGATTGGTCCAAAGCGTGTGCTGCGCCACCAGCCAAAAATCAAAAGTGTGATCAAAAGTTGAATCGTCAAGGGCCGAAACGTGGGGTCAATTAATAACGCGACCACTTTTGAGGTCCCCGAGGCATTGAGTGATTCGTCAATAATCACATAGTCGGCTGTACCGGCAGATTCAATCAGTCGATACGCGGGGACACTCCCGCCGTCAATCATGGATTGATTGGAAAATATTTTGGATGAAGCAGCTACAACGATCTCACCAAGCCCGTGTTGCAACCGCACGGCTTGTGTCGTCTCACCTAATGAAATGAGTGCCTGCCCGGTTTTCGATTCTACCCGGGCATTGGTTTCCCAGACTATCGAGGGGGCATCAGGAAAAACGGTCGTCGCTTTGCCCTCCAGGAGCCCATGCTCGTCTTTTGTGGAGAACGAGATACGACTCGCTTTCTTTTTGTCTGTTTTAGAGTCGGCACGAGGAATATTTTCGCGTTCGGTTTCATCGAGATAACTCACGCTGATTCCCAATGGTCCGATTTCAAATTCCGGGTGTTGGTGATTGGCTGAGATAATCAGCTGCCCCCCCTCTTTCACCCATGCAAGCAGTGCAGACCATTCCAGCGGGCTGGGGTATCTGGCTGGCCCGAGGAGACACAGCGTTTCATCATCGTCCAGAGATTGACTCAACATTGATAAGGGAACGCGGTTTCGTTCCGTGCCAAATGTTTCATGTTCCAGCAACAGGTAAAACACTTTTTTCCCACCGGCAGAGGAACTATAGGAGTCGTCGAGCGCACCGGTACCAAATTCCGGAAACCAGAGATGGAGTGGAAGTAAAGCACACAGGAAAAACAGCCAGATCCAGCCGGCGTTCCTGCGTTCACGCTTTTTTCTGGAAGGCTGCTTCATAATGACTGAGTGTACTTTCGAAGTGTTCTCTGGTGGCTTCTCGGCGGCCGAAGCCCAGTGGTTCATAGGTTCGAATCATTTGACGAAATGAATCGCCGGCCAAACCATGGGGACGCGCTGCGCGGAGGTAATCCCGATAGGTCAGTCCTTTACGAAAACGAATCCAACCTGAACGTTCAATAAAACTCATCGATCCGTATAATAACTGTATAATGGCATGATGGTAGTCGCCGGTTTGGGCTAATGCTTTTGCATTCTGGAGGTAGGTGGAAGCCTCGCTTTCTGCAGGCGAAATCATCTGATCCAATGCAATTTCGCCTTGCAATTGTTGATCATTGGACTTGTCTTTTATTTTTTTTACCTGCTTGAAGCCTGTCAGCGCCCGATAGAGCAAATACAGTATCAAGCCACAGACGCAGACAATACTGGCGTAGGTCAAAACCAGTATCACAAGCCCTGCAATACCAGCAATCAGAGGCGCGGTGGGAGAGGCTTCTTTTTGAGCCGGTTCTTTAAGCAGGTCTTCCAGATCAAATGGCGAATCGGAGTTAATCTGGCGTTCTCGAGTCAGATGGCGAAATTCAGGACGTTTGAGAATCTGCTTTGTATCCTGTTCGAGCATCACTTGATCGGGGGAGGACATGTCGAATGGTTCGCTCTCGGTCGTCTGTGAAAATGCTGTCGCGGTGAGCAGAGACAGGCTGGCCGTCAGAACTAGAGCCAGCCTCGCATTTCGTGCAGCAGATTTACGAGGGTGACAAGTCATAAAGTTGCCTCCCTCGTATTCAGTTTATGAGAAACTTCAGCCATCCTTAATTCCATGTCCCAGCAGTCGAGACGAACGCGCAAATCAATATAAGTGAAAAACCAGGCCAGCCGACCAATGGGATAGACAAGCAGAATGAAGCCTGTCAAGACGGTTAAAACGCGTGGGTCAGTCGTCATCAGCAAAATGATATTTGATAAGGATTGATCGATGGCATCAGCGTCGAAGAGATAAGGTATCTGTCCAATCAAGATCGGAAATTCCAGCAATGTATAGGAAAGATAATCGAAGGTCAGAAAGAGTACCAGAGTCAGGATATAACAGAAAAAGAATGTCCAGAAACCGCGAAAAAACAAGGTGCTAAAATCATGAGAAACCAGGTCTTTCGTACGATGATCGTGGGAAATTCCTTCCTGTGCAGCGATGCCGGCATAACGGAGTGAGGACTGCTCGACTCGAAAGCCGTTCCGCATCGTTAACCAGATTCCCGGAAAAAAGAGAAAGATGAATCCCAGAAAGATCAGCATGTTTTCTGAGAATAAAATTAAAGCAGGTCCAATAAATAAAAGGGCTCGGTCAAACAGGCAGCGAATCATCAAAGGGATTAATTGCGGGCGAAACTGTCGCCTCAAACTTCCGAACCCCTGTGAATTTCCAAAAGTGAATAATGCCGTATTCCAAGTGAGCAATACTCCCAGCGGTGATGTCGTAAAGTAGGCGATGGTGATCGCGACTCTGATGTCCAGGAGAAAATAGTAGCTGAGCAGGTAGACCAGAGTACAAGCCGGTAGGGCAAACAGGGCCCAGAGTTTGAGTATGGAGATCAGAAAACGACCATAAAACATGATCGCCAGATCCAGGCAATTGGCTGACTTCCGGGGAACGAAGGCAATATTGACGTGATCGAATCTCATGGTCGCCGCTTCCCATTCAATTCTGTTTCTGTAGATTTATTTGGTATCCTGCTTTTCGCTGCGAGTGGCCGTGTATCAGATTGCAGTCCTGCGAATCCCAGATATAAAAATACGATCAGCCAGAGCCCGCTTCCGACGATGTACTTTACAAGACTTGGAATGTCGGAAGGGGACCAGAACGCTTCGATGAATGCAGCGACAACCAGCATGACTGCGGCGCCTCCGGCGATCTGGACGGCTTCGAGCCCACGCACTTGTAATGACTGGATACGGGTTCGCTGACCTGGATGAATCAGGGCGTTTCCCAGGATCAGGCCGGCCCCGCCTGAAATGGCAATCGCCGTCAATTCGAACGAACCGTGTGAGATGACGAAACTCAAAAAACGATCTCCATTTCCCTGGCTGACAATATAACCAGAAACTGCTCCCAGAAAGATGCCATTAAATAAGAGTGTGTAAACCGTGCCAATTCCCAGCAGGATTCCCAGTGCAAAGCACTTTAAGGCGATTCCCACATTATGGTTGATATAAAATCCCGCCATCGACGCTCGCTCATCACCAAAGCTCCCGAAGTTAGAGTCTTCCGACGTCTCTGCATCTTGTTCACCCCCAGTGTTTTCTTCGTCTGTGTTGAGCGAACTCTGATCTCCATACATCTGATCAAACTTAGTAATGAGTTCGGCGGGGATGACTCGATTTGCCAGGCTGGGATTGTTTTGGACAACACACCAGCTGATTCCCAGTGGCAGGAAAAATAACAGGCATGCTGTGAGAAAGTATCCGAGATTGGCGCGAAACAGGCGAGGGAAATCAACCGCAAGATAACGATACAGGCCGGCAACGTTTGTGGGAGGCGCACTATAAAACAGATTGTGTCCCCGGGCAACCAGGTCATTTAAATAAGAAGTCAACTCATGACCCCAACCACGCGATCGTATGGTGGCTAAATCATGGGAGACTTCACGCAAGAGTTGCGAAAATTTTGTAAGTTCTTCTGCGGGCAGTTTTGCCAGTGATTTTCCTGAGGCATTCGAAAGAAATTCTTCGAATTGTTTCCAATGCGGTCGACGCTGTTGAATAAATTTATGTTTATTCAAGGTTCACCTCCGCAGATTGATTTCGAGGACGATAAGCAGAGGCCAACTCCTGCTTATCGTCCTCTTGAGAAAAACTAAATGTTTTATAGACGGCAGCCAGAAAAGCCATCGGGTATTGTGTTACTTTTTTCGGGTCACCAGAGTAATTCAATCGTTCAGCCAGATTATTGGCTAAGATGGCAGCCAATGCATGGCCACGATCGTAAGTGAGAACATGCCGGCGTCCAATAAATTCGTCAATCAGTGAGAGGACTTCATCACTTGGTAGGAAGCTGCCGATTTCATTTTTATCCAGCGGTTGGATTTTATCGAGGATCACCGGCTTTCTTGGAAGAGACAGAGAACGTTCCTGGATGACCACCGTTCCTGCTACGAGATCACCCAGTCTTTGAAAGCGTCGTGTGAGCAACATGACAGTGACACCAATTCCATAAAAGACGATTGCATCTGCGCTGCGAACAAGGTTTCTTAACAGTGCCGGCCAGAAGGTAATGGGATAACCGCCGTCTCGAATCACCCGCAGACCGCAAAAATGTTTCCCGATAGATTGCCCTTTAAAGAATCCTTCTGAAATCGTGTAATAGCCCCAGGTATTCAAAAAAATCATTACCAGCAGGATCCCTGTCGCGGTTCCCGGTAAGACAATCCCCAGCATTGGAATGACCATCATCATGCCGATCAAGATCGCCATGCGGATTGCCAGATCGATCATGTAGGCGATGTATCGTTGCGCCGGCCCGGCAAGTTGATAGGTCAAAACCACATTTTCCGGCGTTTCAATCTGCATCTCCAGACCAAAGACTGTGCGCCGGACTGAATGGTCCTTCTGAGGAGCAGGATCAGAGGTTTGGCTTGTCGCTTCGCTGGTGGCGGTTGATATCATGAAATACTGATGCCGGGTTAAGCATGGGACGCTTCAGGGCAGATAGCACTGAGAGGGCAAATAAGACTCTAATTCATGACATTATAGGCATAATTAAGTTCTGTTATCTAGACACACCTGATTTTTTATGAAATCTCGATTTCCTTGTTTTATATGTCTGAATCGACAGTATATAATCTGCGTATAACTGACGGGCAATCACATGTGGTATCATTCAGGCCGATTCGAGTCGGCCCCGTCGAAATTCGTACGTAGAGACTTTTCTACTGGCTGCGGATTTCCGGATAGCATGATACTTTTGCATATTCAAAACATAGAGTAGTGAGAGTGAGGAACAACGAATGTTAACGTATCGACGTATTTTGGGTGCCGCCAGTATCTGTGCCATGATTCTGGCAAATTTATTTTCGGCTGCCAATGCCGCAGATCCTGCTGTAACCAAAGTCAATTTGAAGACTTTGAAAAACGAACAAATGAAGGGGATCAATTTTCTGAAGAACAGTCAATTGGATGATGGTCTGTGGACAACAGAAACGGTGCCAGGAATTAGTGCCCTGGTTACGACTGCGCTATTAGAAAGTGGTGTTCCCGCCAGTGACCCTGTCGTTGCGAAAGCACTCAAGCGGCTCGAAGGTTTTGTTCAAAAAGATGGCGGGATCTATTATGCGAAAAGTAATCATCGTAATTACGAAACCTGTATTTCAATAATGGCATTTAGCGCTGCCAATCAGGGGGGGCGTTATGATGTGATTATCAAAAATGCAGAAAAGTTTTTACGGGGTTTGCAATGGGATGAAGGCGAAGGCCTGGAATCCTCAGATACTTCCTTTGGTGGCGCCGGCTATGGGGGGCATCAACGTCCCGATCTATCAAACACACAGTATCTGATTGAAGCATTACGTAAAGCTGGCGTGAAATCGGATGATCCCGCGATTCAGAAAGCATTGGTTTTTGTCTCGCGTACGCAAAATCTGGAGTCGGAACATAATTCGACTCCCTTTTCATCCAAGATCAATGATGGTGGTTTCTATTACACGCCGGCCGCTGGCGGAACTTCGCAGGCAGGTAAAACTCCCGACGGTGGTCTGCGGTCTTATGGCAGTATGACGTATGCTGGCCTGAAGAGTATGATTTATGCGGGTGTGGGTCCGGACGATAAACGAGTCAAAGCTGCCAACGAGTGGATTCGTCGTCACTATTCCCTGAAGGAAAATCCCGGAATGGGACAGCAGGGGCTTTATTACTACTTCCACACCTTTGCCAAGGCGTTGGACACCATGCAGGTCAAGCAGTTCAAGGATGCAGATGGTGTTTCCCACAATTGGCGGGCCGAACTGGTCAACCATTTGGCCGAGCTTCAGCATGCGAATGGCAGTTGGACAAATAAAGCCGAACGCTGGTACGAAGCAGACCCTAATTTAGCAACCGCTTATGCTCTGTTGGCGCTGAGCTACTGTCAGCCCGGGAAATAGAATTGAGCCGCGTTCATTCCCCTGTTTTATCTTTACTGATGAAACGGGGGAATTTCGGCTCTATTTGTTCCGTCGATCATGCCTGCCACATATTGAGAAACCTGCTTGATAATTGCATCGATCATTTTTTGACCGGCTTCCGCGGTGGCTTCCAAAGGTTCTCGGTCTGCCTGATCCTGCATCGCAGCCTGACGCACATTTTCGGGAAAAGCGGCTAAGGCGAACGCCGTTTCGAATTCCTGAGCGTGTCCCGGCCAGCGTTTCGTTTTTAAATTGGCGGTAGCGACTTCTTCAGGTAGCAGATTCCAGTACGATTCGAAGTGCAGATTAATTTCGAGACGTTGTTGGAACTGTCCCCACATTCCCAGGCAGGGAGCGATATTCCCACCATGTCCGTTCAGAACAAGAATATTGGTAAAGCCGGCTTGATGCATACTGCGAATGGTATCGAATAAAACACTGAGCCAGCTTCCGGGCAGGGCAGACAGCGTGCCGGGGTGCCGCATGTGATGCTCGCTGATTCCGATATTCATGGAGGGAGCCACTATGACTTGGGGAGAAAGTTCTTTGGCAACTTCTGTTGCCACCAGCATCACACTTCTCCAATCGTGTTCCATCGCCAGGTGTTCCAGATGCTGTTCTGTGGCTGCAACAGGAATAATACATGCTTTCAATTCACCTGATTGCATCCGCTCGCGAAATTCGCGTCTGGTATGTTTATGAAGCAGAACTTCGCTGGTTTGGCGATTTGATTCAGACATGGTTTCCGTTCCTGAGGTTCATTTCGATGTTGTTAGCAGTAATCAGAGTACAACCAGTTCGCTCCTGATTGGTATATCATTAACGGGCTGAGTGAGTCAACGTTCCAGCATTTTTTCCATGACATGATATCCGGGAAATTCAAAACCGAGTTGGCGATACGTTGACTGGGCATGCTGATTCTCTTCTTCAACATAAAGCCTGAGCCCGACGACATCGTGGTTTGCTTGTGCCAGTGTTTGTATATGCTCTGATAATTGTTGAAACACTCCCTGCCGTCGATAGTCAGGATGTACGTATACACTTTGGAACCACCAGAACTCGCCGTTTCGCCAATCGCTCCATTCGCGAGTGAACATTAACTGGCCTATGATCTTCTCTTGATAGCGGGCGACATAATACTGGCAACCACGTTCGTTGCCGAGAGATTCAAGGACACCAGTCCGAACCAGTTCCCTGTCCAGAGATTTGGATTCTGTTTCTTCGGCCAACTGAATGTTAAATTCAGCAATGGTGTTGCAGTCTTCCAGGGTTGCTTGATCGACTTGAATATCCAACATCAAATAATCCTCTCAGTGATAGAGCTGAAGTGAAGGTATAATTTTACGATTCAGGCTAGACTTTGTCATTGCTATGAAACAAGTTGTGATAAATATTTTTAATCAGCCACCTGTGAAAATATCATTTTGAAGTCGTAAAGTTTTTTAATTGTCTCGACTTTTGACAAATCTTTGGCAAGTCCCGAATGTGTAAATGGCGATAATAGGTAGTACAGCACGAATGGGTTTGCAAGGATGCATGGTAAAAACATACAGGATGTACCATTTTTACGTCCGAGTTAAATCATCAACGCTGGGAGATAGAGCCTTGAGAAGTTCAGGGGAACGACAATATCGATTGGATACCAACGCCCGGTTATCGGCGAATCAGAATATCTGGCCTATGATGCTGGTCGGGGTAACTGCTGGCTTGTTGAGCATGTATTTCATAGTCGCTCGACCGATGTTAAGCCAAATCGGGCATCTGCAGACAGAGTTAGTCGCTGTCCAGCAGGATATGGATAAGTTGGTTGGTGCGAAGACCAACGCCTGGCAGGTCAACAATTTGTTGACGGTTTTAAATTCTCAGGCCAAACAACTCTCCGACGCCCAGACCGCTGTCGCAGAGATCCGGGACCTGAGGATCTTGCTTGAGAAAGAGGCTGATCAAACAGAAGCGGCTTTAGCTTCCTTTCAGAAGATCAACGCCTTCCAGAAGACTGTGATCGAGCAAGAGGGAATCACGTCGAGTGCCCGTGCTACTTTAGATGAAATGCTGGCGATGCAGGACCAGTTGGCTTCTCAAAAGGCGCAGACCAAATCGACGTTTTCTACTTTGGGAGAAATGATCAAACTTCAAAAATTGGCTCTGGACCAATCGGCGGGCATCAAAGCCGCATCGGGTGCCTTTAACGAGTTTGTTCAATTCAAGCAGCAGATCATCGACCAATCCCAGCAATTGGAAGTGGCACGGGAGAACAGCCAGAAGATGATCGCTCTCCAAAGTAGTCTGGTGGCTCAAACCGAGCCGATTACTGCAGCCCAAAAGAGCGTGGAGCAACTGGTATCACTGCAAGAGACTCTGTCCAATGAAAAAGTGAACATTTCAGAGGCCGGAACGAACTTGCAGTCGCTGATGACGATTCAGACCAAGTTGCTGGCAGAGACGGGACGCGTTGTCGATGCCGTTGAAACGCTGGAAGTGCTTGCGGATTTGCAGGATCGGCTGAAAGACCAGGTCTCTTCCATGAAGGGGATGCGGCGTGAGTTGGTTGATATTGTTCTGATGGAGAGTACCGTCGCAAAAGCGACACGAATTCTGCAGCCCTTGGCAGAGTTGGGAAATCTGAATCGACTGAGCGATGCGGAAGTCCGAGAAGCAGCCCGGGTGATCATGGATCAGCGAGATACTCGTATGGGAAAACACATTCCCCAGTATCGCCGAACGCAGCGGGATGATGTTCCTTCGCGAACATCAAAGTTATCGGTGGACGGGCAACCCGCGTTTAGAGAAGGTAGCAAGAGCAGTGGTGTCATTGAGAAGTTGGTTCCCACACCACCTGCTGAAGAAGAGTGAACAGTCTCCTGGCTGATAGTGGCTTGAATTAAAACAGGGCATGGTTGTTCCATGCCCTGTTTTGATTTATTAAAAACTCAGCGTGTGCTTTGCGATTACTTTTCCTCTTTTTTCGCTTCCGGTTTCGTTTCCGGTTTCGCTGGTTTTTCTACCGGTTTATCAGCTTTGACAGGTGGTTTTGGAGTCGCAGCCGGTTTGGGAGTGGCTGCTGGTTTCTTCGTTTCTGGTTTCGGTTCGGGTTTCGCTGTTTTATAAGTAATCGTGCCAGAGACCGGGACGGAAGCAACCTGAAAGACATCTTTGGAAAGTTCTCCCTGTACGAACACGACGAAGTGGAGTTTATCCAGCCCCAGCGGTGCACCAGTGAAGTTCGCTCCTGATTTTTCTTCGAAGGCTGAGAGATAATCAGTGAGGCGACCTTTGAAATCATTTAAAGGTATTGTTTTCTTAAGTGATAATTTACCATCAGTGGCAGGAAAACCGTTCGGTTCGCTTAACATCGAGCGAACAACCATGTCATGCACATTGATTCCATTGGGAGCATTAAATTGCAGTTCATCTTCGGCAAGTACTGCGACCAGCCGCAGTGGCTCTTTAATTTTCTCTGTCCCACTCACATTTGCCGTTAAATCCAGCTTGCCGTCTTTGGCAACAGCAGACAGATCAATTTTTACATCGGTATTTTCAGAAAGAGCTGGAATAAGCGCTTCCAGAAGTTGTTTGTAAGAGGAATCCACCCGTTCGACTCCGCCAGCGACGCCTGGAACAGTTTGGCCATTTATATTTGTGGAAGGTGTTCCACCATGATTGTAAAGAATAAACCGTGCTTCAGAGTCTGTATTTGTGAGTGGATCAGGTGCAGGAATATGTTGGTGGTATCGCAGGACGATGACCTTGGAGTGAGGAAATGATGCTTCAATTACACCCGTTGCCAGATCGGCTGCGACGCAGGGAGGGCAGGAAGCCCCGGTAAACAATTCGATCAGAGAGACACGGTTGCCTTTCTTCAAATCGACTTCTTTGGCCTCTTTAGTGACAAAGCCCTGAAGAAAACGTTTGAATGATTTTTTCAGATAATCATCCAGCCCCTCGGTCGAGCCATGTTTTTCTTTCCAAAGTGCGGTCAATGTATCCTGAGGATGTTCATATTTGACGGCTTCGGGATTTTGTTTTGAAACAGCAATGAGTTGCCGTTCCCGACCTGTTAATGGAGAGCCAGCCAGAATTCCTAAATGCTCGATGGCTTTATCGACGCTTCCGTGCGATTTTTCATAGTTGACCAGTTCTGTCAGAAGTTCACGGTTGTGAGGGTCTTTTGTCACTTCAGCCTGAAGCAGTTTGCCGGCAGCCTTAATCTGTTCCGGATCTTTGGACTTTAATCCGACGCGTGCTTTGGCGATGGCAATCTCTGATTCCCAGCCGCTGAGTGGTGTGACTCCGTCTTTAATTAACTTCTCTGCCTGGTCCAGGTATTTAGTCGCCAGGCTGGTATCGGAATCACTTTTTGCCAGCATGGAACCGACGCTGACTAAGGCATTTGTCTGTTGGCGTACTCCCCAGATTTTTGCTGTTTCGATAAATCGATTGGTAATTTCCTCTATTGTTTTATCGTCTTTTTTCTGGCTGAGGGCAATCGCAACCAATGCGGGGAACGCATCCATTACCAGAGGGACCGTTTTCATCTTCTGTGTGAAATCGTTTAACTGGCTGAATGGATCAGGGGATTGCATCGCCTGCATCAGTTCCTGAGCGCCGGGGGAAGGCATTGGTTCTTTGATTCTGGAAAGATCTTTTTCCGTGGTTGGCAACAAGAGAGCGGGAGTACAGCTTTCGCCGTTAAAGGAGATGTTTCCCAGAATCGCTCCCTGATCCAATTTTCCCTGAAAATTCAAGCGGAGAAATTCTTCTCCCTCATTTAACAGGCTCTCATCAAATTCCACGGTGAGCTCAGTGGCCTTGGATGAGACGATTTTTGCCGGCGCGACTTCCGCACCTTTGGAGAGCAATTCAACAGCTTGCGCCGCAGGCTTTGCATCTGCTTTCTTTTCCGCTTCAGCCGAAGCCTCAGGGGGAGTGATTTTAAACAGATACAGTGGCATCATCTGCTGCTGTTGTGGCAGCATTAACACCCAAGATCCCTTAACGGTTTTCGGTAGTTCGGGGGGCTTTGGTTCTTCGCTTTTTGGATCTTCTTTTTCAGCAGGCTTGGAACCCGCTTCGGTTGAGGACACTGCTTTTTCTGAATCCACTTCAGTGGATGACGAGGATGATTGTTTTTCACTGCTTGGGTCTGAGCCTTTCTGACAGCCAACAGTGATTATCAGCAAACAGAGCAGCAGGCTAACACGAGAAATCGAAAACATGTTTGTCCTCAAAAGCTTAAGTAAAATTTATTCGGAAATCGGTTCGTATTCTGGTTTTATACGAAATCCGTACAAATGTTGATGGATATTAAATAAAAAACGCCAATCTTCTCAAAATAGAGCAGGGGACAACTGTTTCCCCAGAGTAGATCGATCGAGATTATTAAGTGGTTTTGAAATCCGATGTTAGGCGTTAACTACCAAGTTCCTGTTTTAGCTCTGCTAATTGCTGGCTCATCAGTTGAAACGACTCAGCCAGTGTTTCAACCTGTTGTTTGAGTGCCTGGTTCTCTGTCTGTAGTTGTGCAATCGAATCGCGTAGCCCACTCAATTCCGAGGAATCGGTTTTCACAGCAGATTGTGCACGCGGCGGGACGTCTCTTTCCAGTGGTTCACGATCGGGCGATGATTCAAAGCCCAGCGTTTTCCCTTCACTCTCTTGATACCAGTTATGATCAACTTCAATGCCACGGCGTTCGATACTGCCGTTTGATTGAACATATTTTTGGTCAAGCAGTCCTTTGAATTCGGTTCGTAATTGCTCCAGTGAATCAATGGGTACCATTCGACTGGCTCGGCCGCGTAGCTCTCCCATTGTTTGACGGCCCCGCAACCAGAGTTCTGTCAGAATGGCGAGTTGTGGCTCCGTGAAATTGAAACGATGTCGCATGTAGTGTCGATAGCGTTCAGAGCGTCCGCTCTCGGAATGAATGACGGCTGCGACGCCGATCTCGCGGAGCGATTCCAGTGTTTCGAACACTTGGGACTCACTGTAATTTGAAATCGGGTCTCGGTTGCTTTTTTGATTGCAGCCGGTTGTGATCGCTTTCAGTGTAAGTGGATATTGATCGGGGGTGGTAAATGCTTTCTCAAGCAGTACGCCGAGCACGCGGCGTTGTGGTTTTGAGAGCTCTGTAATATTGAGAAGTTTCTTTTCTTCCTGGGTCGCATCATTCATGTTCTTCAATGATTCCTTATCAAACAGAACGCCATAGTTGAGGTAATGTCACTTTTTAATATCCGCGATGCAGGATCTGTTTTGTTGCTTCCAGACTCCCTTGTGCCACTTTGGTGAGAAAATCAAAGTCGAGCGTATCCGCCGTATCTGTCGGTAGATGGTAATGCGGATTTCGCAGAAAACTGGTGTCGGTAATCATTAATGCCGGGTAACCTGCATCCCAGAACGGACTGTGGTCACTTAAACGGCTTGCCTGCAGCATTTCGCCGTTTTCCGGAACCTGTAGTGTTTCAACGGGCAGATCCATCACTTTTTCCATTCCAGCCTGGAATGCTTCAATCAAGGCTGTCGAGTTTTGATTGCCGACGACGGCGATAAAATCTCCCGTATCGGGATACATTCCCATCAGTTCTCTGGGCAATGTCTGGCTACCCGGAGTCGGATCACAATAACCGAGCATTTCAAGCGAAACCATGCCCCGTAAATCGGTCTGTTCCTGCTGATGCAGGCGGGCATGCTCTGCACCACCCAGCATCCCGTTTTCTTCCAGGTCAAACGCAACCAGTTCGATCCCCCACTGGCACGATGGCTCTTTAAACAGAGGAAGTAGTCTGCCTAATTCCAGCAGCGCGGCGACGGCACTCGTGTTATCGTCTGCCCCGGGAGATTCAGGCCGGGTGTCAAGGTGAGCGCCAATACAAAATCGTGGTTTGTCGGGTGAGCTAAGCTCCGGATGACGCGCAATCAGGTTTTGCCCTGAGAGAGTGGTTAACATCGAATCCTGTGCCCGAAAGTGATGTCGTTCTACTTCCCAGCCTGATGTTTCAAGTTCTTGTATCACATATTGGCGGGCTGCTTCCAGCGCGGCACTTTCTGCTGGACGAATTGCTCTGCAGAGCAGTTCACAGTGCTGCTTCAGTCGGCTTTGGTCCATGTCCATCATTGTGGCTTTCGATTCCTTGAACTGCCAGAATACTGTTGATGTGATTCCGATCTGCTTCTATTTCACTCTGACAATCTAGAGTGCTGTCGCAAGCATGTTATGTATTTTGAGACGTTTTGTCTCCAGCAGATTCTACAACGAATTGGAAATCTTTATCACTGCGAAGAATATCGAAGTCTGGTTCTTGATCAATTAGCTTTTTTAAGCCGGGTTCCATTCGCAGCGAGCGGCCCAGCCAGGAAAGCGAATTGGTTTTGTCACCCGCTAAGGCAAAATAGCACGACAAATTATAAAGCACGACGGGTTCTTCGGCGTGATGCTGATAAGCTTCTTCCATACTGGAAATCGCCAACGGCAATCGATCTGTCCGCTTATAGCACCATGCCATGCCCATCAGGGTCGTCAGATTTTCCGGGTCTCTTTCATAGGCGTGCTGGTAGGCCTCCAACGCTTCGATAAATCGGTTGGCTAGTTGTTGTGCTTGCCCCAGCAGACGATAGTATATTTCTGAATCGCTTTCAGCAAAACCGACGTGAGAAAGCTCTCGCAATGCCTGCTCTGGCATTTCAAGCATCAAATAGCCTTCTGCGGCGTTAAGATGTCGTTTTGGTCGCGAAGCAGGCAGGAGCACCATATGGAAAAAACCTATCGATAAACAGAAAAAACCTTTGCCCCATTTTAATGGATCGGGCAAAGGTTTTTCTATTCAATACGCGACGATATTTTGATCGTTCCTTAAATTAGGTTACGCAGCTGTGAGCCAGGCTTTATAGCCTCCGACCAGATCGATTACATTCACATAGCCTGCTTTTCGAGTAGACTTGCGGCGATGGACGAGCGATAGCCGCCTTGACAATGTACGATGACTGTCTGGTCGAGGGGGATTTCAGTAAGTCGTTCCTGTAATTGATTTAATGGGATATTGAGACTGCCGGCGATATGCCCGGAGTCCCACTCAGATTGGGAGCGAATATCAACAATCGTAGTTTTTTCATCAGCGATCATATAAGATGCGAGTGATAAACAATCCAGATAGTATCGTTGAAAAAACATAGCGAACTCCGTGAAAATTCAAATCAAGCTCAGACCTTACATTGTACTTTTTCGCTGGCAGATACCTGGTTCCAAGGCATTTTAGCGAGCATCATAGCCATGCCACAGGTGTCTGTGATGCCTGCAAACATCAATCCTGCACCGACAAACGCCGAGAGACCACTAAACCAGGGGTTCACAAACATTCCCAGTACGGCTCCGGTAAGAACTAAAAAACCGGCAGCAATCCGTACCTGCCGTTCCAGAGATAGCGTCTTTTTACCACGGTTTACCGGCAGCCCCAGTTGGTCCCAGGCTTTCGTGCCACCCTCGACGCTGACTACATTCGTCACGCCTGATTCAATCAATTTCTGACACGCCATGGAAGAACGGTTTCCGCTTTGGCAGATAACGTAGACCGGGTCTGTCCCATTTCCATTTTTCCGTTGTTTGACGTGCTCTGCTTTCAGTGTATCTAGGGGGATATTCACAGCAATGTGTGAATGCACTTCCCGAAACTCGGCGGGAGTTCGGACATCGATTAAGTCAACTCCCTTTTCGTCATGAAGTTTTGCCAATTCATCCGGTTTGATCGTTTTTACGTCTGCCATTTTACACCTCGTTATATCGCAATTGTACGACATATTGTTTAAAAAAATATCAGTTCTGGAAAAAACGTCCTTCAATGCAGTCCATTATCTTGTTTAAATGAGGCTCTGCAACTTGATAATAAACGCTTCTTCCCTCACGTTCGCTGACAAAGAACCCACAACGCTGCATCAGACGTAAATGTTCTGACGCGACATTGCTTGGAATACCACAATCCTCTGCGAGTTCACCGACTGTATATCGCCCCCGCAAGAGTAATTGCACAATTCGGATACGGGCAGGATGCGCTAAAACTTTGAGGCATTCTGCAGCCTCTTCTAACGCTTGCCCATTAAAGTCTGGAGTTTCTTTTAATTTCATAGTATTATCCCTTTATGTATATGATATCGTGATATTACGACATGTCAATGAGGATTATTTCCCTTTTTCAGAAAACTTTCGATGAGGATTTCATTCTTTCGGCATTGATTCTTCATAAAGGTCTGTCAAAATATACACTTACGACACTGATTACGAGATTGACCACGAACCACTTTTAGAGGGGTGACCGGATGCAAAACCAAACAGATCCACTGGGAAGGCGTGCTTTCCTCAAAAATGGTGCCTTAGTTCTGGCAGGCCTGTCAGTTCCTTCGCTGGCACGAGTAGTGGTTCGTGCGAATGAGCCTCGCCCCAGAGGCGCAGTGCGGGTTGGCTTGGTAACCGATCTCCATTATGCCGACAAACCACCTGCCGGCTCTCGCCATTACCGCGAGACCATTACGAAGTTGAAAGAAGTGGCAGAACATTTTCAAAGTGATAGGCCCGATTTTGTGGTTTTTCATGGAGACCTGATCGATTCAGCCGACACGCTGGAGAAGGAAAAAAAACATTTGCAGACGGTCGTCAAAGCGATCTCCGCGATCCCTTTTCCCAAGCATTATGTTTTGGGAAATCATTGTGTTGATCAATTGAAAAAGGTGGAATATCTGCAAGAAGTGGGGCAGAAGGACTCTTATTATTCTTTCGATAAGAACGGCTTTCATTTTGTGGTACTCGATTCCTGCTTCAAAAGTGATGGCACTCCTTATGGACGGCGAAACTTCAAATGGACCGATGCCAATGTTCCGGAGCCAGAGCTGCAGTGGTTGCAGGACGATTTGAAACAGACCACACATCCTACAATCGTGTTTGCACATCAGCCACTCGACCTGAAAGATACCGATGCCCACGCGGTCAAAAATTCATCCGTTGTGCGTAAGGTCCTGGAAGAATCGGGAAAGGTTGCTGCTGTCTTTCAAGGGCACAGCCATCGCAATCACTATTCGGATATTGCCGGCATTCATTACTGCACGATGGTCGCAATGGTCGAAGGGTCAGGTCTTACGAATAACGGCTACAGTACAATGGATCTTCTCGACGATGGAACCATCGTCTTGAATGGATTCAGAAAGCAGAAAGATTATCGCTGGGGAAATGAATAACAGCGCCGGGTTTCTCTGCAAAGAATGGATAGATTTCGCAGAGAAGGAACAAGGTGGAATCGATTAAGATTCATCACCTTGTTCCATACAGCCGCAAATTCAGTCATACCCTTTCAATGATGCGACTTATCGACGCTCCCAGTCGATAAGTCGACATCGCTAACTCGACTGATTCGCGTTAGCGGAGCACCAGAGGCTTAGATCCTTTCTGCAGGGCAGGGTCAAGGTCGAACCGATCCAAATTCATCACCTTAGTCCAGGCAGCCACGAAGTCATTGACGAACTTCTGCTGCGAGTCTTCACTGGCATAAACTTCGGCGATGGCTCGAAGTTGTGAGTTCGAACCAAACACAAGGTCGACCGAGCTGGCAGTCCATTTGACTTTGCCAGTCTTACTGTCCCGCCCTTCGAAGAAGTGGTCGCACATGGCAGACTTCTGCCACTTCGTGTTCATGTCCAGCAGATTCACAAAGAAATCATTGCTCAAAGTTCCCGGTTGCTTGGTGAAGACACCAAGACCCGGTACTCCGACATTCGTATCGAGTACCCGCATACCGCCGACGAGCACGGCCATCTCCGGAGCAGTGAGCGTAAGCAGGTTCGCTCGATTTACCAGCATCTCTTCCGCAGGTCTGTCGAAATCTTGACCGTGATCCTGGTAGTTGCGAAATCCATCTGCCTTTGGTTCCAGCACGGCGAATGATGCTACATCGGTCATCTTCTGCGATGCGTCGGTGCGTCCTGGTGCGAAGGGAACCTGAACCGTATGCCCGGCCTTCTTCGCAGCTTCCTCAACGGCTGCACATCCACCCAGAACGATCAGGTCTGCCAGCGAGACCTTTTTGCCGCCGGGCTGTGCGCTGTTGAATTCCGATTGGATTTGCTCCAGCTTCGGCAGTACTTTTGCCAGTGCTTCAGGGTTATTGACTTTCCAGTCTTTCTGCGGGGCGAGACGAATGCGTGCGCCGTTGGCACCTCCACGGCTATCAGAGCCACGGAAAGTAGACGCCGATGCCCATGCAGTCGAAACGAGTTGAGGAATCGACAGGTCTGCAGCCAGGATCTCGGCTTTGAGTGCAGCGACATCCTGCTCATCAATCAGTTGATGATCGACAGTCGGAACGGGGTCTTGCCACAATTGTGCTTTGGCTACCTCAGGACCAAGGCACTTTGAAACGGGCCCCATGTCGCGGTGTGTCAGCTTGTACCAAGCCTTGGCGAAAGCAGCAGCGAACTGGTCTGGATTTTCATGAAAGCGTTTTGAAATTTTTCCATAGGCCGGATCCATCTTTAACGCTATGTCAGTTGTGAACATCATCGGGGCGTGAGACTTGGAGGGATCGTGCGCATCAGGTACGGTGCCTTTCGCTGATTCCTCTTTGGGAGTCCACTGCTGCGCACCTGCAGGACTTTTCGTCAATTCCCATTCGTAACCGAACAGGTTATTGAAATAGCCGTTCGACCACTCGGTCGGGGTGGATGTCCAGGCGCCTTCCAGACCACTGGTGATGGTGTCGCCTGCATTGCCTTTTCCAAATTTGTTCTTCCAGCCGAGTCCTTGTTCTGCGAGACCGGCTCCCTCAGGTTCGGGACCCACGTTTCCTTTTGGGCTGGCAGCGCCGTGTGCTTTTCCGAAGGTGTGTCCGCCGGCAATCAAAGCAACGGTCTCTTCGTCATTCATCGCCATGTTGCCGAAGGTTTCTCGAATGGCTTGCGCTGCGGCGAGAGGATCCGGCTTACCACCGGGGCCTTCCGGATTGACATAGATCAAACCCATCTGAGTCGCGGCGAGGGGATTATCGAGTTTTTTGTCAGATTTGTAACGCTTGCTACCCAGCCACTCACTTTCAGGTCCCCAGTAAACATCCTTTTGTGGTTCCCACACATCTGCGCGACCTCCGGCAAATCCAAACGTCTTGAACCCCATCGACTCGAGGGCGCAGTTGCCGGTTAAGACCATCAGGTCGGCCCAAGAAATCTTGCGACCGTATTTTTGTTTAATGGGCCAGAGCAACCGGCGTGCTTTATCAAGGTTCGCGTTGTCAGGCCAACTATTGAGCGGTGCGAAGCGTTGTGTGCCATCCGATGCACCGCCACGACCGTCAGAGACGCGATAGGTACCTGCACTGTGCCAGGCCATCCGAATGAACAGCGGCCCATAGTGTCCGTAGTCGGCGGGCCACCAGTCCTGTGATGTGGTCATCAATTGTTTGATGTCTTTCTTGACGGCAGCCAGATCAAGTTTCTGGAATTCCGCGGCGTAATTGAAATCCTCACCCATGGGATTACTCTTGAGTGAATTCTGATGCAAGATGTCCAGGTTCAACTGATTCGGCCACCAGTCTCCATTTGACATGCCTCCAGCCGCGGTGTGTCTTTGGGACGGACTCTTTGATTCGCCCATCACCGGGCACTTACTGATATCTTGTTTCCCGCCGTCTTTCGTGAGGGGGGGATGTTTCTGGGCGAATGAGGCCGTAGCGATGCAGAGCATCGTGCAGCCCGCTATGACACGAGCGAAGTGTGTTGTTTTGGTCATGATCTCTCCTTGGATTTTGGTTGAAAATGAACGTGTTCCATGCGGAATGATGAATCAACGTTAGTTAATTATGGACACATACGTCTAATAAATCCAATACATTCTTGGCATAGCTGTCATGCATAAAACGCATGGTTGAAATCCAAGCAATCCGAAGACGATTTCAACACAAAGTATGATTAGTGGAATACTTACGTTTTGGGCATCAGGTCAGGGATGCGTAATCCCCCGAGAATCTTCAAGTAGTATCAATTGATTCAAGTCATTTTCTGACAATCAGTTGTAACTTTCCTGCCCCGACGAAGGGGGAGCCGTTTTTCGTAGACTTTCCATTGATCGAGATCGATTCAGATGACGTCTCGCTTGACCAGGCGGATCACCTGCCTGATACTAGCGAGAATCGCTTCACAACCCTTATGTTCTCCCTCAGAGGAATCACTATGCAGGCTGCGAAAACGTTTTACCCGTTTGTAGTGAAATCAAGAACGACCTTACTTATTCTGGCGCTTTCCCTTCTGGCTCTGATCCTCCTACCTGGAAACGCTGTTTTCTCTGCAGAAAAATCGCGCGATCCCAATATCGTTTTTATCATTGCCGACGATAAGTATTAAGATTTCGCTGGCAGCGACTCACCGCCCCTGAATTAGAGCTTTTATCCTCATGATATAGCCTTTTCATAATTCAGGGCAACTAAGGCGGATTCGGGTAAATTCAGTTCAATTAACTACACTCTACTACAGTCAGGACCATTGCCTTTAACCTCTGAAGTGATATTGTTCGAGCCCTTCTTGATGTGATGGCTGCTCGTAAGTAATCCAGCTGCCATTTTTGTGCCCCGAACCTCACCATATCTACAAACATCTCAAAGGTTGGCAAGTACTTCGTTCAACCTTCTCGCAACCTTACAATCAGAGCGCAAAACACGTTAGCATCGATACCAAACTCGCTTCAATGGGGCCGTCCAATATTAGGACGGAAGACGTTATTTGATATGCAAAAGCTAATGACTCAATTCGTAGCTTCAATGGGGCCGTCCAATATTAGGACGGAAGACGTGGGCGTAATGAGTCCGCTATCCGTGCGGTGGTTTAGGCTTCAATGGGGCCGTCCAATATTAGGACGGAAGACGTCGACGTGGGCGATTTCTTCGACACTGTCCCCCTGGCTTCAATGGGGCCGTCCAATATTAGGACGGAAGACCTTCATCCAGCATGTGGTCCATTCCGAGCTCTGCCAGGCTTCAATGGGGCCGTCCAATATTAGGACGGAAGACCAAGGCTAGCGCCTGTTTCTTTTTGAATATCCAAAGAGCTTCAATGGGGCCGTCCAATATTAGGACGGAAGACCTTCTCCTACACTTAGCGGGTTCTCTCGTCCTGCAGAAGCTTCAATGGGGCCGTCCAATATTAGGACGGAAGACCAAAATGATTCTAAAACTGCCCAGTTAGGGGTAGCAGCTTCAATGGGGCCGTCCAATATTAGGACGGAAGACCGCGTTAGCTCACGTAAGCCTGCCGAGAGATATTGCCCAGCTTCAATGGGGCCGTCCAATATTAGGACGGAAGACCCCGTAGCAAGTATTCCACACCACCTTTGAGCAACGGTGCTTCAATGGGGCCGTCCAATATTAGGACGGAAGACCGCGGTGGGCCGATGAAGGCGCCGCCAGTTACGTGGAGGCTTCAATGGGGCCGTCCAATATTAGGACGGAAGACCGTGCGCGACGGCCCAGGCGGCCGAATATCGCACCATGCTTCAATGGGGCCGTCCAATATTAGGACGGAAGACCACCAATTAAGGGGCTCCTGAATGACGCATCTGAGAGCTTCAATGGGGCCGTCCAATATTAGGACGGAAGACCGGCGGCTTTCGACACGGACACCGGAATAATCATTGATGGCTTCAATGGGGCCGTCCAATATTAGGACGGAAGACCGAAAAACGAACCGGCTGAGAAAAACGAGGAAGCCGCTTCAATGGGGCCGTCCAATATTAGGACGGAAGACCTTCGTAGCAATGTAAATCATGACTGTTCCTTTCATCGCTTCAATGGGGCCGTCCAATATTAGGACGGAAGACCCTTTGATTTGCTCCACTTCCGCGGCGGTTGTTTTTTGCTTCAATGGGGCCGTCCAATATTAGGACGGAAGACCGTGGGATTTCGAAACGGTCATCAAGCCATCCAAGTACGCTTCAATGGGGCCGTCCAATATTAGGACGGAAGACCTCCCGTTTGGCGATTGCTTCAGCCAATCGTTCTAGTGCTTCAATGGGGCCGTCCAATATTAGGACGGAAGACCCAACCGCATGAAAGGCGAGTTGGACGTTGCCAGCATCGCTTCAATGGGGCCGTCCAATATTAGGACGGAAGACCCCGAAATGTGATAACTGCCAGTGTTGTGCCAGCGGTGCTTCAATGGGGCCGTCCAATATTAGGACGGAAGACCATGAAGATGATGACGACACTGACGACGAATAGGGTTGCTTCAATGGGGCCGTCCAATATTAGGACGGAAGACCATCACAAAAATGGTAGAGCCGAAAAAGCAAGGTCGCGCTTCAATGGGGCCGTCCAATATTAGGACGGAAGACCGAAAAGGCAGGGACTGAATGATCCTCGGCAGTATGGCTTCAATGGGGCCGTCCAATATTAGGACGGAAGACCCAGGAACATTCTGGCAAAACTGGCTGGTGCTGCTCCCGCTTCAATGGGGCCGTCCAATATTAGGACGGAAGACCCTCAGAGGTTCCACGCTTCCATATCAGGACAAAGCTGGCTTCAATGGGGCCGTCCAATATTAGGACGGAAGACCAGCAGTCAGTGATGGGTGTTGAGCTTCTTTATTCTGCTTCAATGGGGCCGTCCAATATTAGGACGGAAGACCCCCACCATAGGCGAGGTTATATTCTGTGTTCCCGTGCTTCAATGGGGCCGTCCAATATTAGGACGGAAGACCGGGCAAAATCGAATCCACAAAAGTCGGACAGTTCCACGCTTCAATGGGGCCGTCCAATATTAGGACGGAAGACCTGCCCGGGTTCGAACCTATTGTCAGAACACGGGTTATAAGGTGGATTTCGCGGGGTCGTGAAATTGGCATGGAATTGGCCATTCGTTTTACGATGATAAATCGTTACCTTTTGCCAAAGAACAAGTTATGACTGCGAGAACTGCCGGGGATTTTGGACGCACTGCACTTCTCGCAACTATAGGATTATAGCAGATCGCTCTTGAGAAGTCACCTTCGAATCACCCCAGAATTCGATGCAATTATCACCGCGTCCTTCTGTCGGTCCCAGATTGACGATCATAACGCGATCTTCACTATGATTGAGAAGAGGCCAAAGCAATTCTTTTAGTGAGTGCAATTCCATTTCGGTGAGTTCAGCCTTGAACACAGAATATTGAACCGCATCTCCATGACCGCGCATGATCGGATAGATCTTTCGATAGCGTTTTGGAGAACAAATATCGTAGGAGATAAGGTATACGCTGCGCATTGTAATGATCCTGTTTCGTTTATTACATTTTCAGTTGCTTCATTTTCACCAGGACTATCGCGTCACAAAACTCGGGTATTCCGGAATTTCGCCTAACAGATAACGTGCCAGAAGTCGGGACTGTACTTCCAAAATTCGACGGTAACTGACTTTGTACCCGAAAATAGGGTGAGTGATCTCCGTTTCCATCCGACGTTCATAAGCCGCAATCACGCTTTTGCGACCAGCGGGAGTCATTGTGATGGCACCAGCTCGTTGAATAAAGGAATCGATATTCACTTCGCCGTTATTGAAAACCATGAGCGCGGTCGAGTCAGCAATCAGTGGACGAAACTCTTCTGCTAGGTCAAGCGCTAGAGAAGGTCTACCATAACGGGGGGTATGAAATAATCCTAACATCGGATCGAAACCGACCGCTTGCAGGACCACCGTGAGCTCTTTTGTCAGCAGACTATAAAGAAATGAAAGAACAGCATTAACAGGATCGCGCGGCGGTCTGCGGTTGCGTCCGTCGATAACGAGTTCAGGATGATCCGGAAAGAATGCGAAGAACTCGCCAAAATATTCTTTCGCGGCCATACCTTCGATCCCCAGCAGTGATTGTGCAGAATCAATGTCCCCAAGCCGTTTATGATAGTCAGCCAGCTTTGCTAAAACGGGAGCCTGTTTATTTTCGAGATGCCTTCGTAACAGTGTGCGACAGTTCTTGATTTTGCCGGCTATAAGTTGACGAGCAACGATCAGCGCACGTTGGCTATCCTGGGCAGCAGCGTACTGTTGAATGCGCAGTTCGACATTTTTGTGAACGAAACCAGAGGTGATGCTGTGAAACCACCCACCATAGGAAAAATGGCAGATCGGAACTCCTCTTCGTGAAAGTTCACTAATCGCCTGAGCCGACAAGATGACACTTCCGAAGAGGCATACTTGTGAGATATCGATGAGCCTTACACTGGCTAATTCCTCTTTTTTCATTTTGATGGTGATACGCTCTCCCGATTTTCCAACAAAGGCACCTTGCTCTGAAATATAGAGGGGCAACGCATTGTCTTTTGTGGGGAGAAGGCGACGGAGTTGAGAGGGTTTGTTATTTAACTGAGACTGACCAGCTGAATTGCTCTGATTGAGATCCTTCTGATTTGTCAGTGGCTCAACCTGCAACAAGTTCATTTCGTCAGGCAGACAGATTCCCACAAGCGAGCAGCGAGGGCATTTCGGACTCTCATCCAATGGCGGGGGGATAATGCCAGCATCCGCCGTTTCCTTAAACGCTTTAATCAGCTGGCGGGTACGCGCGACCAACGCTTCATCAAACTGGATAACAACACGGCGTTTCGAGGAAATAAAATAAAGAATTCCTGAATCACACTGATAACCCTGGTCTCGAAGAATCAAACCCTGTGCGCATAACTGCACTCGTTCCGGTTCGTAGGCCCCTTCTGGAATATCAGGTGCTTTCCCTCGTTTATAATCAACGGGAGTTGCCACTGTGCCATCCAGTTCAACAAGATCCAGCTTGCCGACAAGTCCTTCCTGATCGGATGAGAGCATGATCGAACGCGCATGAATTTGATCGGAATCTTCCTCTTCATCCTCGACTGGTGCGACTTGCTTCTTTTTTGGTGAATTGATTTTCTTTCGATCCGGTTTATCGACAACACGATGCCCAAAGGAACCCTGGCGCGTTTCCAGATTATCAGCCCATTCACCTTGAACCCATTCGAGATAACCTAACCGCGGACAATATGTGAACTCGTTTAGCATCCGTACCGGAAGCAGAGCATCGTCTGCTGTTTTAGTAAGGGAGTGCAGGGAAGCGTTTGTCTGTGAAGGTTGCAACGGAACTGTTGCAGGTGGATTGAGCCCGTGATTCATCTGTGATCCTTTGATCGCAATCGGGTTCAACCCTCCCGCGAAATTGATCGGCGTTTTTCTTATTGGCAGGGAACAGGTGAAAAACGTTCCCAGTCTGGAAGAGCAGAAAACCGACCATCGATTACAGAACCCCGGGATCTTCCGGTGGCCATCATCTGTAATCATGTCAGGGATCATCCATGCGTGAATAGGAAGTCCATAAAGCTTAGGATGGCCACTGTACACGTAAGCGTGACGCAACACAATAAGTTTTTCAGAGAGTCAGCCAAAATCGATAATTTACTACAATATGAGTGTTTTCAGATTTGCTTCCACTTGAGATGACACTTTAGAATACATGTGAACTAACTTGTGGTGAATTAAGACTTTAACATGAGGCGATCGCGATCGCCTCTCTGAAAATTCAGTAAGCGACGATGGTATTTCTGAAGATCATTTCATGATTCGTTTCGAGGAATGGAAGAATCGATTCAGGCCCAAAACCGCCAACCGGTAGATTTTGGAACTCTTGTTTTCAACGTTCCGGAATTTCATAGGCAGATCAAATTCCATGCGACTGCTTTTTGATAAAAGCATAATTTTCCAAATGAAAGTGATCAGGTTGGACATGATCTGTCCTGTTGTCGGAGTAACCTTTAACTATTGCGAATCAGTTAGATTGCAGATCAACTTGAGATTGGTAGGATGGTTTGAGAAAGGGGCAATGCGGTTTGAGCGAGACGGATTATTTTTTTAAACAGTACCAACTGTAGCAAAAACTAACCGCAACTGGGGCACGTCGATCAGTAAAAGAACTGGTTGATGAGTTCGCAAGCTCTAAATAACTATTCGTCGTGATTTGGTTTCACTGGTCTCTTTCGGCTTAAAGAACCCACAGGCATGGTGAGAAAAGTTGATGTATTAACACTCACGAAATATTAATCGGTCAAATGGTTAAGCTACAGGCAGTTGTATTGCAATTTTAATAGTCAACAAGGAAATATTTGTGGACATAGAAACGTTTTATCGTCAAGCAACGAATTATGCCCCCTATCCTTATCAAAAGAGGTTGGCTGAAGTAGCAACGCTACCTCAGGTTTTAAATGTTCCTACAGGGGTTGGAAAAACGGCAGCTGCTGTGTTGTCGTGGTTATATCGTCGGCGTATCGCGGACAATCATATTCGCTCGGCCACTCCCCGACGACTCGCCTACTGCCTGCCGATGAGAACGCTCGTCGAACAGACTCAGGCCACTGTAATTAACTGGTTGGCTCAACTCAAAATGGACGATGCAGACAATGGTGGAGTCGGCGTTCATCTTCTCATGGGGGGAGCAGATGATGGTAGGTGGTATGAGCATCCAGAACGTGATGCTATTTTAATCGGGACTCAGGATATGTTTCTGTCACGTGCCCTGAATCGCGGATACGGAATGAGCCGTTACGCGTGGCCAGTTCAATACGCATTGCTCAATAATGATTGTCTGTGGGTTTTGGACGAAACACAGTTGATGGGCGTTGGTTTAACGACTTCAGCTCAGCTGTCTGGCCTCAGAGAAAAACTCGGAGTCTATTCAGATTGTCCGACAATGTGGATGTCAGCGACCTTAAACGAAAATTCAATAAACACGATTGATCATCCTTTTCCAGAATCAGGAACATGGTCGACTGAAACAATACAAGAAGATGACCAGACCGAACCAGCAGTGAAGAAGCTTTTATCAGCTCCCAAGCCATGTAAACAAGCTACGGTCTCATTTACACCAGCCACAAAGAATACTTATAAAACACTATTAGCTGAGTTGATTCTTGAAGCTCATCAGTCAAATACGCTGACGCTGGTTGTTTTGAATCGTGTTCAGCGGGTCCAAGAGACTTTTAAAGCGATTCAAAAACAGATCGCTAAAAGAGAAGATGCCCCTGAGATACAAATTATTCATTCGCGGTTTCGTCCTCATGAGCGTCAGGTAATTCAAAAAACCTCTCTGGATGATCAAAATATTCCAGAAGCTGGGCGGATTTTGATTGCATCTCAGGCGATTGAAGCGGGCGTGGATATTTCTTCAACAACGCTTATTTCAGAATTGGCGCCGTGGTCGTCTCTCGTGCAGCGGTTTGGTCGTTGTAATCGCCGTGGTTTATGTGGCGAAGAGAAAAATCCAGTCGCTCAGGTGTTATGGATCGATATTGATACTTCAGATTCAAAGAAGGCCATTGAATCCGCTTTACCATATTCGCCAGATGAACTGGACAGGGCGCGTGAAGCAATCAGCAACTGTGAGGACGTGGGGCCCACTTCTTTAAGAGATATTAATGTAAAAGAGCCACAAGCCCTCGTGCATGTCATTCGCCGTAAAGATCTGCTTGATCTATATGATACTACGCCTGATTTGAGTGGCAACGATCTCGATGTCTCGCGTTATATTCGTGATTCGGAAGAAAACGACGTGCAGGTTTACTGGCGCGACTGGGAACAAAAATCTTCTAGAAAAACATTTCCACCAATTCCGGATCGCATTGTGTTCCCGGCTCCAATGCGGCACGAATTATGTTCTGTTTCTGTGAAACAGTTTAGAACATTTCATGGTCAATTCCAAAAAAAAGACAAAACGAAGTTTCTGTGCTGGATTTGGAATTCACTCGATAGAATCTGGGAAGCTTGCACTTCAAATTCGATTCGGCCTGGTCAAATAATTTTACTGCATTTCTCTGCTGGAGGTTATGACCCTGAACAGGGTTGGACTGGAGATCCTAAACATGCTCCTGTGACGGTTTGTCCGCTTTCTGGAAATGTAGAAATCAATGCTGCGATGGATCAGGATAACCAGGGGGATAAACCGTTAACTATCGAGGATCATTTAAAAGATGTGGGCAAGTCTGCAGAAGAACTAAGGGGTGTGAAGACTAAAGATTGGGACAAGGACATCCCCTGGGACTGTATCATCAGAGCGGCATGGTGGCATGATGTCGGGAAATCACATCCTGCATTTCAGGGAGCGATGCGCAGTGCCAATGTGGAACTGAATCCAGAACAATTATGGGCGAAGTCTGGCGCAACAGGATATTTGGATTACCAGATTCTACCAGAAGATGGAGAAGAGGAGCCACAGAAACGTCCCGGCTTTCGACATGAACTGGCGAGTTCCCTGGCGTGGCTACAACAGCATGATGGAGAAGACGACGCCGACTTGGTGGCGTATTTGATCGCTGCCCATCACGGCAAGGTGCGTCTCAGTATTCGCAGCATGCCCAATGAAGTAAAACCTGATGAAGCAGATCAGCTTTTCGCAAGAGGCATCTGGCAACACGACGAATTACCACGTATCGAAATTAGAAATGAAGCAGGTGATGTTTCTGCAGCACTCTCACTGGATCTTAGTTTGATGCAACTTGGTGAATACATTGATCAAAAGGGCCAGCCGCGAGCAAGCTGGCTTACCCGAGTATTGCAACTCCGCGAAGCCTATGGCCCTTTCAAACTGGCTTATCTGGAAACCCTCATCCGTGTCGCCGATTGGCATGGTAGTAATTCAGGGAGAAAATCATGAGTGATCAACATCACGATATTGAACTCAGTGGTTGCTCTCCAACTCCATTAGCACATTACCTCAAAGCTTTGGGAATTCTGCGTCTCATCGCAGAGCAGGCAGATAAAAACGCCCAGGGCTGGTGGGTAAATGATCATTTCTGGCTTAGGTCAAAATATGACCGAGAACAGTTACTGAATTTCTTTATCGAACAATATCATCCGACTCCGCTAGTTGCCCCGTGGAACGGGGGGAGCGGTTTTTTTTCAAATGATAACACTCTGGCAATTTCTGCAATCAGTGATGGGCAAGCGATTCGTTTTTCTCGTTACAGAAATACAATCGCAATTTGCCGCAAGCTTCTGAACGACCTCAAATTAGAGAGTAAACCAAAAGACAATAAAACGGAACTTTTGCAGAAATGTAGAAATCGATTTCCTGATCAGGAACTGGATTGGCTGGATGCAGCCTATCTTATTACGTCTGATGGTCCCAAATATCCACCACTTCTCGGAACTGGTGCAAATGATGGTCGGTTGGAATTCACAAATAACTTTATGCAGCACTTGCAAAATATTTTCAGTTTTGAAGACGGCAAAGTATTGGATGAAACTGGAGAATGTCTGAAAGAGTCCTTGTATTCTAGCCTGAGCAACGTTCGAAGTTCGGGGACAATTGGGCAATATGACCCTGGTAGTTTAGGGGGTGCAAATAACGGAACAGGGTTTGAGGGACACAGCGTAGTTAATGCTTGGGATTATGTCTTAATGATGGAAGGAGCTATTACATTCGCAGCCGCTTCTGTTAAGAAGCTGGAAAGCTCTGATGGAAGTACGCTTGCCTACCCTTTTTGTGTGCGCCAGTCGGGTGTTGGATATAGTAGTTCAGATTCTGCAGACGAAGAAACAACTCGATCAGAAATGTGGTTGCCTATTTGGAATTCACCAGCTTCTTTCAGTGCGATTTCAATACTAATGTCTGAGGGTCGTGTGATGACAGGAAAGCGAAAACCTCGTAATGGAATTGATTTTGCCAGAGCAATTGCTTCCCTAGGAATTGATCGAGGAATATTTGAGTTTCAAAGGTATGCTTTTCAACAAAGAAATGGGCTAGCCTTCTTCGCAGTCCCTCTCGGTCGATTCATTGTTCAAGATAAGCCAGGGGTAGAAGAACTACTTACACCGCTCGACCAATGGTTATATCGCTTTCGCCGGGCAGCGACGGGAAAAAATGCGTCTGGGCGGTCAGCCCGGGCTTTACGGTTGATAGAAACAGCAATACTTAAATTATGTCAGCGTGGGACATCGGCAGAAGTGCAGTCGTTATTAATCGCATTAGGAGAAGCGGAAGCAACTGTGGCTATTTCCAAATCGCTAAAGGAAGGTGAAAAAGGGAACGGTATCAGACCGGTACCATTACTTTCAACGGACTGGCTCAAAAAGGCATACGATGGAACCATAGAATTTCGTCTGGCAGCAGCTTTAGCCAGTATCAGTCATACAAAGGTGGGACCTTTTCGCAGGCATTTGGAGCCCTTGGACCATGTAACTTGGAAAACTGCATTTCTAAAGTGGGCAGATGAAGACAACGACCCCAGTTTGGTCTGGGGAGGTGGTAGCCTGATTCGTAACCTGTCAGCGGTGCTTCAGCGCCGCATTGTCGATGTGATGAAAACTGGTAAAGAAGGAAACCGGAGTGAACTGCTGGCACCATTGTCAGGGAGACTCAACGCATCACTGGGAGATATCTCTCAGTTTATCGCAGGCACGGTTGACGACCAACGTATTGAGTTACTGTTAAAAGGCTTAATCCTGGTGGATTGGCCTAATCTTTCCACTGATGACAGAACCGCATTGCAGGGATCACACACACCTGTGCCCAATGCTGCCTATTCATTATTAAAACTTTGTCATCTGAGTAGTTTATCCAAGAATACATCAATACGTCTTGACCCTCAGATTAGTCGTCTGGCAATGGCAGGTAAGTTCTCGGAAGCTACACAATTAGCCTCCCGGAGGTTACTCGCTTCCGGCTTTCCGCCTGCTCTGGATGAAGTGTATCTCACCGGTGAAGTTGCCAGACGTACAACAGCGGCTCTCGTTTTTCCTATTAGCCAACAAGCTTCTGAGCGATTGTTTAACCATGTAATTCGACGAGATAAGATTGGAGTGACATCGCGTGAATAAACTGTAGCTTCGGCACCGCTGGCAACGCACTTTCAACAAAATCCCTTTTAAGGAAATGTATGATGTCTCTTGATTTTGCCTCACTTGAAAAACAACCGCGTTTATTGATGGAAGTCCCACTAAAACCGGTGCAGGGCTCCCGTTTTCAACCCACGGGCTTTCCCGATTTAGGACCTGCCACATTCAAAGGCTTTGATGACGAGGGAAACTCGGTCGATTGTTTACTCGTTGAGTCTGCCCAGTCGATGGCGAATCGCCTGGAGAGCGTTTGCTGGGATGAGGCTGCTGGTGATCTGGTCGAAATATTGTCCGGACTTCCCTATGTGCAAGTGTTAGAACAGGATCAGGTAATTACCAACTCGATTCTGGAATCGCATCGAATTAACAGCCCCTATATCCTGGAAAGTAAAGACAAAACATTTTTTGACACCCTCAAAAAAGAACTGGGAACATTGGAGAAAGGGCGAGTCGATATTCGGTTGTTGGCGAAAACATTACTGAAGTACGATCCGAACACACTCATACATGGTGTATTCTTAGCCAAAAAAGATCTTGCAGGAGGCAGGCTCCGTTTGCCACGCGTAGTGTCAGCATTCATTGAAGCACAAAGAATTGAAGTCGTTACAAGTGGTGGGGTAAAGAACGACTCCTATGATCCTCAAGGCGACACAGCTAAAGGTTTCGGAAATGTTCCATTTCATAGAGAAGAGTATTCTGCACCATCGATTACTGCATTTTTCAATCTGGACCTGGCTCAACTTCGCGGATACGGACTTGGGTCCGCAGCGGAAACACTACTAATCGTTCTGAGCCTGTTCAAGATTCAAAAGTTTCTGCACGAAGGGCTTCGACTGCGAACTGCTTGCGATTTGGAGGTCAATGGGGGAATAATTGTGAAACGCCCCGATGGGTTCACTCTTCCTACTCTTGAAACATTAGAGAACGAAATTCCCAAGCTGATTAAATCGGCTTCTGAATCGTTCGCTAAACCTGCTATCACTCAAGTTGTCTATAAGAAATAAACATCATGATTGCTATTGAAATGAAATTTCCCACTGGAAAACTGCACGCAACGCCGTGGGGACGGCATGTAAACGAAGGGGCTGTCGAATGGCCTCCTTCCCCCTGGCGATTTCTTCGCGCGTTGTTGGCTGTCTGGCATCATAAGTTTCATGACGTGACAGAAGAAGAGATGCGCGCGTTAATTGCGACACTTTCTATCACCCCTTCGTATCAATTACCTGTCACATCAAATGGCCACACCCGGCACTATATGCCTGCCGAACATGACAAGAAAACAAAGATATTTGACACATTTATCACTGTCAGCCCTGATGACCCGCTGGTGATCTACTGGCCTGACGTAGAGCTGAGTGACACACAAAAAACGCTACTGACACAGCTTGTTGAAGCCCTGTCTTACTTTGGTCGTTCTGAGTCCTGGGTTATTGCCAGATTGTTGTCAGAGTATGATGGGACTATAAATGCCACTCCATTAAACGGGCACGGTGTGCAGAAGCATCAAGAGTTGGTTCGTCTGCTTGCTCCTACTTCACAATCGGAGCACGAACAGTGGAGAGTGAAGATGTTGAAAGACATCCAGCAAAGAGAGTTGAAAGCGAAGCAGGACACTGAACTCAAGAAGAAAGAAAATGGTAAAAAATTTATTCCGTTTGATAAAGTCAAGCTTACTCCTAAAGACATCAAAAAACTGGAAAGCACTCTGCCAGAGACAGTCTTCGATGCTTTACACGCAGAAACAAGCGACCTGAGAAAAGCGGGTTGGAACCGTCCCCCTGCCAGTGAGTGGATTGACTACGTATGTGATAAGCAAATGACCAGTTCTTCAAAACCAAAACGATTGATTCAAAAAAAAGAACTTCCCAATGTAGCTCGCTATGCCATAGCAGGTTCTGTGCGTCCCCGCCTTACGGAAGCATTATGGATTGGGGAACGGGTCAGAACCTCGCTACTGAAAATATCTGATGCTGCGCCTGTTTTTCTCGGTCGCCAGAGAGGCTCTGATGAAAAGGCACTGGCTCAAGGACATCTCCATGCTCATTACCTCTGTGAATCGAACAATGACCCTCAAGGTCGCATCACTCATATAACCATCTATGCTCCACAAGGCTTTAGTGAATCTGATGAAAATACTCTCAACCAATTTAATCGTACTTGGGGAAAGGGTGGACACGATTTGCAATATGTATTACTGGGGCTGGGGCAGCCTGAGGATTTTGGCGGTTTAGACGAACGGAAAGGGCAGTCTCCCATTCTGGCTTGCAGCGATACCTGGATCTCTCGAACTCCGTTTGTCCCGGCTGATCGACTCCGTCGGGCTTATCAATTACTAGACCCGAAAGAACGGCATCGTTGTGAACTCGATCTTGCACGTATGATCCGTAAAGAGTTGCAACGTCGTGACTGGATAAGCGAGCATCTCCAGAAGCTGGTCAAAATCGAAGCAACCTTAAGTCCAGAAACAGCGGGAACGCATCTTGGGGGGATTCATACGACATGGCTCAAGTTCAAAAGGAATCGACAGAAAGGCGGAGGTCGACAAGGTCACTCTAGTGGGTTCGGCCTCAAACTTTCTTTCAGCGAACCTGTACGAGGTCCCATCATTCTCGGCTATGGATGCCATTTTGGGCTGGGACAATTTCTACCTGAATGAAAGGATGGGAATGAGCAGGCACTACTATCATAGGTGTTCTTGACTCGATTGGCAGGACAGTTCAGCCTGCCAGGGACTGTCTGCGATACTGATGGATGAGATCCCTAAGCGTACCGCTATTCGTATATTGTAATTCAACTGGGTAGGTGCCAATTGATAATACCAACCTTGCTGATCAGACTGTATTTGCGGCTCTGAGGTGGTAGATGAAGGCTAATACGGCTCGCTTTCTTCAACAGGACCATCTTTCAATAAATGACTGAAAAATATCAGTCATATGTTCGATCTCCTAACGTATAGACGTTGATCATCAGATCCAGTTCGTCGCGAATCGTTTCCACAAGTTCTGCAGGCTCCAATACGCGTGCATGCCTCCCAAAGCTGAGAATCCAAGAGCGAATTTCTTCAAACCCGGTCAATTGATACTCGGCAATCACAGAACCATCTTTTTTCTGAATGAGTCGCTGGCTCGAATGGAATTTTTTCTCCTGTAAGATTCGAACAACCTTGGGAGCAAATCGAATCCTGATTGTTTGAGGAGCACGTTCCTCAGTGAAAATACCAAATGAATGTTCAAGGTATTTCGCGGGATGAAAATGTTTAGGTCTTTGAAAGGTCATCAATTTCGGCTGCACATCCACCTCCGAGATACGATCTACTTTAAAAGTCCGGATTGCCCCGTGATCCAGAGACCAGGCGATCAGATACAACGCTCCTTTGTGAAAAATCAGCGCGTAAGGATGGATGTCGTACAATGTGACCGGTTCAGTTGAACGGAGAGACTGATAAGTGATGACAGTCAATCGATGATCTTCAATCGCCAGCATCAACTGATCGATCAATTCTGCACGCTCCGCATAATTAACGATGTGATGATTTGTCAAATGGACTGCTGATGCCAGTTTTTCGAGAAAACGAACTGCAGGGGCGCTGAGGGCTGATTTGATTTTCTGATAGGCGCTGTGAGATCCCTGCCAGAAGAGAGTGCCCGCCATCAGTTCCAAGAACTGTCTCCCCAGATAAAGGGCTGCCGTCTCCTCCAAAGTAAACTGCAATTGGGCAATCCCCACATTTCCGGTAATTTTCCACTGTTTTTTACTATGAGCACTCGTGACTTCTGATACTGGAAAACCGACTGTTTTCAATACAGTCAGGTCGCGTGCAATCGTCCGGCTTGATACTTCCGTTTCTTGCGATAATTCCTGCAGCGTGACTCCATGTTTGCGATGAGAGAGGGTTTGCAGAATTCGCCATTGCCGCATCAGTTGAGCAGATTCAGCCATCATGAGTCCTTGCAAAAAGAGTAGACCAGTTTCCTTCTAAGTAGTAGTGTACTGAGGGGTCTGGTCAGATCATGTCGCACGTTGCGCGTGTACACACAATGGTTGCGAGACCTGATCTTGATGTCAAGAGTGAAGAGATTAGTTGAATACTAATCGGGTTGCTCGCCAGACCGTCAAATTTTTCGACTGTCAGAAACTCATCTTGGAAACGACTGTAGAAACTTTCTGCAAAACCGTTTTTCCAAGGCGCCCCCAGCTCCAAGTACATCTTCCTGATCTCCTCTGCCCCCTTTTATAGAGCCGCCAGCATCCGAGTTGAAGTGACGCGAAAGAGGATCGAGTACCTATCGCGATAAGAGTGTTCCAAAAAAACGACCGACTTTAGGCACTCAGTTGCAGAGGGACTTTACTCGTTATAGGAAATCACGACACTTGCGAGTGGGAAATGAATTAACTTTCCAACAATGGTAATTTCAGCCCCTTTTAGCATCTCTTCATACGCCTGAAGTTGACCAACGTATTCTGTAGCCTTTGCCGCACATGCATTACGTCTGATTGGGGCGCTCTTGTGGTCGATTAGGACAAACTCACCAGATGGAAGTTCGAGCAATAGATCGATCGTTCCAGTCCATTGCCCTCCCATTGGACGAGGCCCACTGACCGAAACTTCTGTGTGCCAGGTTGCTCCCGGATAATTCGCGTCAACCCATTCGATGAAGCGTTGGCCAGCGGAAATGATAACCGATGCAGGAACAATTCCGGAAACATCAAATGCAGCGATACACCGCTCCGCAACTTTGGTTCTGAGAGAATCATCTACCGCACAAAGAGATGGTAACGCGGCCATGTAGCCGTGAACGGCATTTCCAAGCCGCGCAAAAGTCGCCTCATCCGATTTAGGCGGAAAAAACTGCTCTCCAGTCAGCGTTGTGGCGACTACCGGACCGGCCTTTTTACCTCCCATCGCCATGCTTGGGGAGTGATATCTTGCGACGTTTACATCGGCATTCGTCGCAACTGGTGCCGCGAACCATGTCTGTTCAGTGGTTTGCGGGAAGCAGTGTTGCTCTACGACGTCGTGACTGAGATGTCGAATCACAAACGTCGTATCAATGCCAGCAAGCGGGTGTTCACCGGGATCGAGCCCAGGGTTTAGCAAGATGTCGACATTGGCCAGCGTACTGAGCCATTGGCAACTTCCGTGGCGATGGGCAAGAACCAGTTTATTTTTTGCACGCGTGAAGCCGACGTAAAGCAATCGCAGGTTTTCTTCACTCTCGCGAACCGTCTGTTCCTGACCTTCGAGTGAGGCCAGAGCATCGAGCTCAAGATGGCTGCCGCTCTTGATTTTAGGAAATGGTCCTTCGTACATTCCAAAGGGCCAGATCCAATGCCGGATTTCCCTATTTGACAACGGATCTTCTTCAAATGAAGGACTGCGTACGACCGGTTTCCACATGTCGGGATCTTGATCGGAATTCAGACCGCTCAAAACAACAACCGGCCATTCAAGACCTTTCGCCGCATGGTAGGTTAGCAAGGTCACGGCATCGTGCCCTTGCGACGTAAACCGTAGGTCATTCTCGTCAGAAGCAAGCTGTTCGAAGTGTAGAATCAGACCGGAGAGCGTTGCGCTTCCTTTTCCCGAAATAGCAGCCTCTTCATAGTTTCTCGCATGTCGAATTGCTGAATCGAGATTCGAACAACGGCGGATTGAGTTTCCCCAAGCATGCACTCGTTTTGGCAAGTTCAGTGCTTCAATGGCTTGCTGAACGATGAGTGATGGAGAGAGACTGCGGAAGTCGATCGCTTCAAGTGGTAGTAGAAGTTCATGCTCTTCCCACGGCATCTGAAATATCGGCTTTCCGGTTTCTGGATTGATCTGCGATTCGTAAAGCAACTGCAAACGATCAGAAAGCCATTGCGGAGTCGTAGTGTTCGGATCAGTCGAAAGATGAAGAACCGTTGCCGCTGCAAGCGAATCATTGCGATTGGCAACCAGCCGAAGACCGGCAAGGAGAAGTTCACCTTCCCGCGTTGAGAAAAGTCCGGGACTCTCAATAAGGTACGGAATTTCGAGTTCATCTAACGCCGATGCAAGTGCTTTTAACTGAGCATTGCCACGTTCCAGAACCGCGATATCTCCAAAGCGGATGCCCTCGTTGTGTAACTGTGCGAGACCGCACCCAAGGGACAACGCATCATTCTTGCTATTCGTCGAGCCGAATAGCCACCGTTCGACACCTCTGTATTCGGCTGGCTTTTGCGGATGCTGACGCGGATCTTCGTCAAAGTGCGGCGCAAACAATTCTCCTACAAGCTGTACCAAGCCTTTCTGGCTTCGGTGATTGTTCGGTAATGTTGTCCGAAACTCTTCGGGAACCCGATCCCACACTTCCGAAACCAAGCGAGGATCAGTATCCCGGAATCCGTATATGGCCTGACGCGAGTCGCCTACCCAACGGTTTCTGGGGGCAATCGATCGCAGACGTTGAAAGATCGCCAGTTGCAGTGGATTGGTGTCCTGAAACTCATCAACCAGGACAAGGTCATAATCCATCGAAAGTCGTGATGTCAGCGATTCATCTTTAAGCAGTTTGAGCAAGAGCGTTTCCAGGTCGGTAAAGTCAACTAGCCCCCTTTCCGCTTTATATGTGTCGTACTCCGCCTCAAGAGAAAGCGTCTCTTCGGCAAGTAAGCGGGCGAACTTTTTCAGGTTTTCGTGCAATCCAGGATTCCTGCGCACGTCTCCTGCGTGCAATCGCAGCGGGTCCAGCACGGCGTGTGCGCCAGACCGTTTGCCTGCTTTGATCGCCATCGCGTCAATATAAGATGTCCACAACGCTCCGTTTGACGCCATGATACGACGTAGAGTCCGCTTTGCTTTTATCGTGTCATCGGTGGTGTCGTTAGTCAACGCCTCAATCTGTGTCAAAGCATCTTCCGCAAGTGCATGCAGGTGAGTCACGGGCAACGCTTTTGACGCCGGTCCATTTGGGGCAAGCAACTCACAGACGCGGTCGGCACTTGCCGCTAACTGAGTACTGAATACTTCATTCTCGATGCGATTGCCTCGCTTGGCTGAGAGAAGAGACAAAATCTGGACTGGTAGATTCGTCACGCCCAGTTGGTCTGCATGCTGAGACAAGGCGTCCCATCGCGCCACCGGAATTGTTGCAAGAATATCGCTCAGAACCTTCTCCGTTCCCTGTTCAAATACTTCCAACCGAGGCGATAAGCCCAGTTCAATGGCGTATCGACGCAGCAAATGATGAGCGACACTGTGAACGGTTCCTATCGCGCCTAACTCCAGGCGATCTGCATGTGTGTGGCCGCTGTCTTCCAGCAGCTTTGCCTGCACCCGCCCCTTCAACTCGGCAGCCGCCTTCTTGGTAAAAGTGGTCGCGAGAATTCGGGCTGGGTCCAGACCAGTAGCGACGGCCTTTGCAACAGTGTCACAAAGATCCGTTGTCTTGCCGGAGCCAGCACCTGCGCGGACGACTTCGAGTACATTTGTCATGTGAGCTGCCTTAGTCCGCAGAGATGTTGGTAGTCGCAATACTTGCAAACAGATTGGACATCATTCGGCTTGAGATTGGTTTCGAGGACGATGGTCGCGCCCGCTGGCCAATCGTCTGACCCCTGAAGCGGCCGAGCCGGGATCTGACCATCAGTCGTCAGCCACTCTTCTGCGTCTTTTATTGCGGCCTGGAATTGTTCCCACACTGCGCGAATTCCCGGTCCGTCAACGACTGTGCGGCTGCCATCACCGTTGATCGGTCCTCCTGATGGCGTAAAGAGAAGGCCATCAGCCAGTACCAAGTAGGCGACTGCTGGAAATCGACCTATTTCGATCGATCTGCTGTACGCGTAGGTAGCAAGCTGTACCGCTTTACCGTCCGCGATCATTCGCTCGAACTTCTTACCACCGTATTTGAAGTCGATGATGCCTTCGTTGCCGTCTACGTGTTCAATCAGACAATCGATGGATCCCACGAGGGGCTTGCCGAAAGCTTCGCCTTGAACTTCGACTTCGATGCCTTTGACACGATAACCGCCACTCGCAAGCGTACCGATCAGGACTCGTGTCGCATGAGCCAATTCCCTTCGGAGTGACTGCCGCTCACGGTACTTGTCAGATTGAGCCAACGGCGCGGCATCCAATTCAAGCCGCTCATCAAATAGTCTTTCTACTTTTGCCACAGCTTCCTCGACCGGTGGCAACTCTCCTCCATCGTTGAAGGCATACTCCAGAATCTTGTGACAGAAGGTACCTTTTAATCGGTAATCATCCGGTAGTTGGGCAATCGAACTTGGACGGAGGTTGGCCCTGTGTCGCAATACCCACTTAAGAGGACAAGCCAGACGGTCTTCCAACTCGGTCGCCGAAACGCTGTCACGATCACTCAGCAACGCAGGATCGACAGACCAGACCGAGCGCTGAGGTTGAGGTGGTTCGACTTCGGCCGATTTAGTCACAAAAGTAAATGGTTCGATCGATGACACGAGGTCATGCTCAATCAAGTTTTCCAGCACTGGAGTTTGCTCCAATGCTTCGGAGACAAGAACCGTTCTTATGGCCAGCCAAACAGGATGCCATCGTTTTTCCATATCCTGAGGTAACAAAATGGCAAGCAATGATTTTTCGACAAGACAAAGCCCGCGAGCCTCGGCGGCACGGAGTGACGTCAAGGACTTAGTTCCATCATCAACTTCGATCCCAAGAATACGAAGTGATTTCAGTTGATCGGTAGACCAACGACATGCGGAAGCGTCGCCCGTCCCCAGACCGAGCCAAATCACTCGGTAACACGGATCGACAATCTCGGAGAGGGAACGAATGCGAATGGGTCCACCTGCAGCCTCGATCGCTCCTACCGCTTCCACACCTGTCGATAACGCTTCTTCGATCAGTCTCGCCAACTGAGGCTCGCTCAATTCGCCCCCCTGACTTTGCGCCAGTTCGCCCAGCAGGGCTGCCTGACTTGCGGCAACGCGAAGCGCGTGTATCAAAAGCAACTGCGGCTCTTCTTCTGCGCCAATGGCAATCGCGTGACCAGTGGCCCACTGAGACACTGAGGCACATCGATCGCGAACCAGCCTTGTCGAAATGGTACTGTTCTGATTCACGCGATTGCAGAACAACCATTCTTCGAGCCTTTTCCGGAGCTTTCCGTCTGGATCGTTCTCGGCCGAACAAAGCTCTTCAAAACTTGACTGCCATTCACTGCTGCCGAACCCAGGCTCGACGGTCAACGCATTGGCCAGCGATGTTGCGGCCGGACGTGGGATTGGCCCCACCGGCAAAGTCAGAAAGTCGAGCAGGCATTGTGGATCGACCGGCTGCCAGCAGAGAGCAAGACTCAGCGGCAATACCTGCAAAACCGGATGCGCCGGAGAGCATGCCGATGCTCCCGTTGATGGCAATCCATACCGCAACAGACATAAGTCGAACTGCATCGCCAGTTGATCGTCTTCGCAAAGAATGACCGTCCGCTCCACTTGATCTCGGCTATGGGCAAGGGTTGCGGCTACGAATTCGACCGCCGCTGTCTGACTGAGCGTGTGGACGTACCGCAGACTGGAGTCCGGCTCAATCTTTGATGCCATACATCCACGCACGACACTCTGTGCATATCGCAAAGCAGTACCTTCGGCGGCAGCCGGTGGTACGTCGGCGAAAGTCCCCAGATTCAGTCTGGAGAGCACCGCTTGCCATCGTTTCGGCCAGCGTTCCGCATCATCAGCCAAGATACAAACGTGTTGAGGAAGCTGTTGCCCATCGTCCAGAGCATCGACAACTCTGCTTATGCGTTCTGAAACACTGGGGAAGACAAACCTGCGTCCGTTCACGGCTCGTGCCATTTCCCGCACGACATCGGGTAGACCTTCTAACTCGGTCTGATCCCATCCACTAAGCTGCAATTCGTCGCGGCGGGAAAGCAATTCGGAAGCCGTGGCCCATCGATCATTGACCATGCTTTTCGAGATTACCGAGTCCGTGATCGAATCCAGTGCCGATGCGTATTCAGTGACGCAGCTTGCACGATGATTCTCGACGGAGAGAAGCCCCAACTGCGTTTCAAGCCAACGCAACAATGTCTCCGGACCTCCACACAATTCATTGAGTGTCGAAACACCGAGCTTCGGCCGTAGAGAGCCGGGGGTGAGCCGAATTCTCAGCTGGGTAATTGGGAGTTGCATTTGAACCTCATAATAGCTCCTTGGATACTGCGTGGTCGAAATGAATCTTATTCGCTTTACACCCGTGCATATCGATAGTGCCCCTTAATCTGGTGTGCCAAGTATTGTCCGTGCGATGATGCCGACATCAATTCGTCGTACACTGCCTGTGAAACGTCGAAGTATTGATAGATTGCTCCATCAGAGAATTCGATTTCCAAAGTGGAAGTAGTCCCTTCATAACCGATTGAGGAAATACTGCTTGATGATACAGACCGGCGTTCCATTGTAAGTCTCTCCGTTTGAGAAGATTGAAGTGTTTGTTGCCGCCACAACTGGAGCATAACAGAATATGATTCTGGCGACCGCACTTGGTTCCAGCCACCTGGTGAAGCAAAGCTATCGTCTTTACAAGGTTCAGCAACCACTGCAGGATCACCTCCGTCAGGCCTCTGGTTTGGTGGCGGCGCAGAAATTAGCGCTCGGAGAGGGAGGTTCACAGCTTCGCCAACGATGATTGCTTCCCCAGTACGCAGAATCGGAAGCATCGAAAACAAACCATCAAGATTATCTGGAGCTGCACCAGAAATCTGACCCCGATCTGATGCATTCGAGAGCCTCATAGCGAACAGTGTGCCGCACTGCGAAAGTACTGTCGAATCAATTTCAGATGGACGTTGACTCACCAGCATGATTCCAAGGCCATACTTTCGCCCCTCTCTCGCAATTCGGCGAACCGCATGTGCGGAAGGTCCCGACTCGGAGTGGGACACATAGGCATGCGCCTCCTCAAGTACAATTAACAATGGCCTCTCCTGAGAACCCTCTGACTGCCGGCGCGACCAAAACAGCGCATCAAACAGAGTACGAAGCAATGCTGCGACCAAATCAGACAACACCAGAGTCGGAACACCAGATAAATCAAGTATGCTCACGGGACCTGTCGAGCCAAGCCATTGTTTGAGAAGAGTGTCAAGATCTTCGTCAGGCAACGAAGATGGCGGACAAAACCATGGCCCCGGCTTAAAAAGAAAGTCGAAGCGAGGATCTCGTAGCCGTCCCCCTAAAGCCTCAAGTGGCCGCGAAATATTCAGATTAGTGCGGCTAAGCCTGATTTTCTCTGGATCACTCTTCTCATCCTTGGTTGCCTTGAATCGGGGAGGAATTGCTCTTATCGGATCACCAAGTTGAATTGGAGTCTTGCCATCCATCTCCAGCGCCCATGTGTCACGTGACTGTGGAACCGCAGGTCGTTCATAATGAGTTGCATGGATCACACAGTGCAAATCGAACCAAAGTTCATGTATGCTAAATGGGATTGGTGAGTCGACAGTCAGAGAGTTCGTATTCGAGCCGACAAATGTTCGCCCTGCCGTCTCCGCACGCTCTAGCGTTGCTCGCTTCATGGCGACGATCTTGTCCTGAACAGCAGTGCGGCCAGCCTCGTCAAGGCGACCAAATGTAACTGATAGCAGCTCATCAAATGTTAGCGCCCAATAAGGTATGTGTAATGCTCGCTCGCCATCAGTACCATTCGAATTCACGCGATAAACTGTTGCACGATCGGACAATGCACGAGCGTACTCCCCGTGGACGTCAAAGACTATAATTCTCGCACTCGGATAGGACTGCGAAGAAATTGTCGCAAGCAACCCGGCAACCGTTGTGGATTTTCCTGCACCGGTACTTCCAACGACGGCACTGTGACGGGTCACAAGTTTGTTGACGCTAACCAATGCTGGAATTGAGTCAGTACTTGCCAAGCTTCCAATCCTGACAAAGTCGGGGTTGTCGGGGCGTCCATAGATACGAGCAAGATCTCGGTCTGTGACCAAATAGACTTTATCGTCAATTGTAGGATACTGAGAAAGTCCTCGCTGAAATGAGCTATGACGCTCACCTTCCCCAACGAGTTGAACCGTTAGCCATCGATTGCCGAATGGATGTACGTCAAGGAGCTTCTCCGGTACTGCTCCGGCACCGACTTGTGCAACGATCCCGAACAGGTCGACATATCCCAGGGGAATTCTCACGAAGCTTCCCACCTGGCCAACTCGATACGCCTGCCCCTCTACAAACGTTATACCTGAAACGGTCGCCTGATCCAAGGAGACGCTAATCGTAGCCCCACGAACATCTTGTACTGTTCCGAGTAGCGTAGGATCACGATCCATGAGGCGCTCCTAAATGCAAGGAATCTCCGCCAACATGCTCTGAAAGAAATGCGGTAAACTTTGAGAAATCGCCAAGTACAAATGCGTCAGTGCCTGACCACTTGGCTTTTTGGCAACCAACGATCGCTTCGTCACTCGCTAACAGACAGAGATTTGGACGTCGCTCAGCACAGGAGATTGCATTGGGGTACACAGACATATCGGAATACATCAAGGCGAAACAAACTGCGGAAGAGTTTCCTTGAAGCCCCTGGACCAACAGTTCATTTATATGTTGGTCGCTAAATGAATATCCACAACAGATAAGTACTGCGGGAGACTTCCGGAGAAAGGCGCGAAGGCGGTCCATCATTGCCAGATAGGGCATCCGCCTGCTTTCGTCGTATTTCAAGTGAGAAGGGTGAATCAGCCGACGTTCGCTAGTTTGCACTATCTCACCTCGTGAGACTATGCGAGTGGCGTCGTGTTGTCTCCAATTGATAGACCCATGCAACTTCCATAGCCTAGACCACCGTGAAGGAATGTCATCCAGTTCCATTGACGGTGGGTCGAAAAACGTTCGATCAGATCCAACGAATCCATCAAAGTAAGGGATACCCAGTTCCTCGAATGCCTGTTCCATCAATAAGTCGTAGTTAGTGGTGAATACTTCGACAGGATATTTGCGAGGAATCGTGTTAACCCAACGAGCAAGCTGATGATAGGAAGTAGACCCATCCGGCAGTTTCTTTCGCACAACTTCATCAATGAGCTGGCAGATCTTACCATCGAGATCGCGTAATGCGGTACATGAAAGTCCGCGTGCTTCATCACTGCCCGCAGCCTGCAGCAAGGTGCGAATATGTGTGAGCATGTCTTCAACTGTCGCACTTTTGAAACCATCGGCAAGAAGGTGAGCTTGAATCTTCTTGTGATGGTCTTTGGATGCAGTAATAGTCGAAAGCGTTTCACAAATGTGCTTTGTGAGGCCAGCAACATCGGGAATCAAAGGCAAATTGTCAGGTGGAATTCGAATCGAAAGCGGACAGCCAGCCCCCAACAGGAATGCAATCGGCATCTTGTCCGGCGATAGTGACTGTTGAATGGTTCGAGTTTGCTTTTGTAGATCGTGCTCCATTGCCATATCAGCTGTGTGACTCCCGCGTCCGACTTGCGTTATGTGTGTGTGATGGGCATCTTACCTGCTGTGCCACACTTAGTCAGTGTTCTTAATTGCACCAAAAACACTCACCCTTGAACATAAAACCGTTTCCAATTTCCATCTGAATGGAAAGAGTAGATGCACATAAGTTACCATGAAATATAGAGAGAAACAACCATCGATGTGATTTATTACTGTGAGATGACGACTTGAATTAAATAAATAGAAGCCAAAACGTGGTAAGTAACTTGATGCACCTGCAAAACTGGGGAGACTCGCTTTTCAGGCACTAACAATTTCGTGTAAACTGAAAGGCTGGGATCACGCTGCCTGCTTCGTTTCCAATAAATCAGAAGCACAACCCTTAGGCATATTGTTTCGGTCCAACAAACAGAAAATCATGATCCCGTGGCTATTCGGTCTGTGCGTGAAGGACTCACACTGCCGGACACGGGCTTCCATAACGTCAAGTCCTTTAGTATTTCAGCGACCAGTTGGGCTCTGCAGACATCCTAATTGCACTACACAGCTTCTGTAGGTCGCGACCTAATTTCAATTCAAGATTGAATCAAACCTGTTGGAAGACACAACGATCTTTAATTCAATTCAGTTTGTGAAGTTTGCAACATCTTTATTTGAAATGACTTATGAACTATGGTTCTGTTTAAGAATTCTCAGATTGAGGCCTAATCTGCTAATAAACATGTGAATTCGTATTTACTCTGATGTCGTAAGCAAACTTTGGGCAAATGGGTTTTTCTTAGACTTAACAGACTTCGAAATTTAAATCCTAGACATTAATTGCTGAAGAGCTCGGACTAAGTTTGAATTCCCAGTTTCTTTAAACAGACAATCATGACCAGGTAGAGACCAAGCATAATCGCGGTTGAAAGCCCAAAACTGGTACCAAAGCCCATGCCTTTTTTAAGCAAAAAAGGCAGCATAAGAAAAAAAGATAATGAAGGCAGGACCAGCCAGAAAACACTTTTTGAAAGCTCTGAAACTTTTTCTGTACTGCCCGTGTCGATATAAAGCCAGATCATTCCAAGAAAAGAGACCAGTGGCAACGAGGCAAAAATGCCGCCCCAGAGCGTGCTACGCTTGGATACTTCCGATACGGCGACTACTAAGCCTGCAGTCAGCAGGATTTTGAGAACGTAGTACACAGGATGCCTCCCTTAGCTGAGAAACCATTTTATGCAAAATTACCCGTGAGCAGCATCCAGAGGCCGCCGCCACTGTGCTCACAGACGCGGCGGCCTTAATGGAGCGATATCCTCTGGAATCACTAATTATTCTTTGAACTCACCCTGAGAAGGTTTTCCATCCACTTCTCCGAGAACCGTGCCTTCAAAGTCGGCTACATTTCCGATGCCAGGATCAGTGCCGACGAATTTCGTCGCTTTTCCGTCAGCTTCATTCTGGGGTACCAGCTTGACTGTCATGGGAGGAACGACTTTACCATCTTCGGTTTTTGTTTCTTTAGTGGTTAGCGTCAGATCTTTCGCTGTAACCGCTACCGGCGTTTTCTCGTCGTTACCGATAAAAAGAATCATGCATTCATGTTTGGGATGGTCCACTGTGAATTCAGCGTGGTATTTTCCTAAATCAAACACCACTCCGCCATTTGGTCCTGATCCGTGTGGCGCATGTTCTTCGGTGCTGGCAGCTGCATTCTGTTTTTCGGGCTTCGGTGTCGTTTCCGTTTTCGAAGCATCGGTAGTGCCTTTGTCTGCACAGCCAGTGACAATGAAAGCTGCTAACAGTAAGCCCAGCAGTTTTGTGTACATCATATCGTTTTCCTTTGCATCATAAAAATTGTTAAAGTGTGTTACATTCTTATTTGGACCGCAGCAGTTCTTCATCAGAGCTTTCATTGCGTACCAGTCGTTCGGCGTCCTTCCCTGAGAATTTCCAGAATAAACCAGGGTGAATAAAAAATTCGCAAAATGTTGAAGTTACCAGACCTCCCAGAATCACAGTAGCAACGGGGTATAATATTTCCAAGCCTGGCTTTTGACCACCGACAACAAGGGGGATCAGAGCAATCCCCGCAGTCAAGGCGGTCATCAGTACGGGTGAGAGCCTTTCCAGACTTCCCCGCAGTACCATTTGTTGACTAAACGCTTCCCCCTCTTCATCCATTAAATGGAAATAGTGTGTCACTAACAGGATGCCATTTCGTACTGAAATCCCCCCCAGAGAAACGAAGCCTACCATGCTTGCCACGGTTAGAGTCTGGTTAGTGATTACCAGAGCGAAAACACCACCAATGAAAGCAGTCGGGATCGCATTCAGAATTTGAAACGTGATCCTTGCTGACGGATAAAGCATCATGAGAACTATAAATATTCCAGCGACTGAAACTGCCGCCAGTATTGTGATCAGAAACGTAGCAGACCGTTGAGCTTCAAATTGCCCCCCGAACTCAACAAAGTAACCGGTTGGCAATGCGACCTGATCACGCACTCGATTTTCAATTTCAACGACTGCGCTGGCAAGGTCACGTCCTGAGACATTACAGCGTATTGTTTGTCGTCGCCTCACGTTTTCTCGGTTGATCAAATTTGGTCCACTGGCTGAACTTGGGAAGTTGGCGACTTCGCGTAAACGTATCTGCCCCCGTCCATCAGGAAGATCAATACGTAGTTCCCCCAGATTGTAAGGATCTGAGCGATACTGTTCGTTAAGTTTAATCACAAGGTCAAAACGTCTCTGACCATCCAATACTTGTGAGACTGCTTCGCCTTTTAGTGCAGTCTGTACGAAGTTGGCTACGTATTCCCGGCTCAGACCAAAGAAAGACAGTTCATCCGGTTTCAGAACAACGTGTAACTCGTCTACCCGTTCCTGAGGGTCGATGATGGGAGGTGTTACACCAGGAATATCAGTGATCGCGTCGCGGACTTCTCCTGCCAACTCTCGCAGCTTGTCGAGGTCGTCTCCGTACAGTTTAATCCCAACCTGCGCTTTGACTCCGGATAGCATATGGCTGATCAGGTGAGATAGGGGTTGTTCCGCTTCAATCCCAACCCCTGGTACATTTGATCGCAAATCAGTGAGTAGTGTGTCCAGAAACTCGTCCCGACCATGATGTGAGTCTGGGTTCATCGTCAAAATGTATTCACCAACGTTGACTGGCTGAGCATGCTCATCCAGCTCTGCTCGACCGGTTCTGCGAAAAAAGTGCAACACGGGACCATTCGGATTTTCTGCAGACTTCTGCAGTTTGACAAGTTGCAAATCAATCAGCATAGATGCCTCATTTGATGCTTTCAGTGATGATCCGCCGGGCAAACTCACATTAATTTGTACGCTTCCCTCATCAAATTTGGGGAGGAAGTCGGCTCCCAGCTTTGACAATTCCCAGACGCTGTAGCCAACCAGTGCCCAGGTCAATACCAACAGGATGCCTGCCCGCCGCATACTGAATCGAATCAGGAAACTTGCCCCCCATTTCAGTACCCGTAGTAATCGTCCATCCTGATGGGCATGAGTTGCCTTTGCTTGAGGCAGGAGGTAGTAAGAGAGTACCGGTGTGACAGTCAGTGAGACCAGTAAAGAAGCCAGAATGGAAACGATATAGGCAATTCCCAACGGGATAAACAAGCGACCTTCTACGCCGGACAAAGCAAACAGTGGCATAAAGGCGAGGACAACGACTGCTGTGCCGAAGATGATTGCCGAGCGAATTTCCTTACTTGCTTCATACACGACGACAATAGCAGGCTTAGGGTTAGGGCTAGCATTGTTTTCTCCTAAGCGCCGAAAGATATTTTCTACGTCCACAATGGCATCATCGACCAGTTCGCCTATAGCAACTGCAATTCCCCCCAGGGTCATTACGTTGATTGATAATTCTGTCCCGGTCAGCACCCCTACGATTCGGAATACCAGGGTTGTGATCACCAGCGACAACGGAATGGCTGTCAATGTGATGAATGTTGTGCGAAAATTCAGCAGAAACAAGAACAACACGATCACGACAAGAATAGCTCCAATGACAAGCGCTTCTTCGACGTAGTAAATCCCTCGGTCAATAAAACTCTTGAGCTGAAACAGGCTGGTATTGATCACAATATCGGCAGGTAGTGTTGATTCAGCGTCACTCAGCGCGGCCATCACGTTGTCGGTCAGTTTTCTCGTGTCAGCATGCGGCTGTTTGACAATTGTAATAACAACCCCTGCATGTCCATCAATACTGGCGTCGCCTCGTTTTGGGGCAGGACCTTCTACGATTTGTGCCACCTGGTACAAAAGTACGGCACGGTCTCCATTCATTTTGACTGGGGCTTTTCGGAGTTCTTCCAGGACATCGTTCGTCAGAGCACCAAGACGACCAATCACTCTCACAGAACGCTCTGTCTGGCCCCCGATGATGAACCCGCCACTGGCATTCAGGTTATTTGACTGGACGGCGGCCTCAACCTCCTGAAGTGAAACGTTATATTCTTGCAACTTGATGGGATCAACCAGGACCTGATACTGCTTCTCATCCCCTCCCATGACAATGATCTCTGCAATGCCGGTCAGCTTCAGCAGTCGCGGTCTGATTAACCAGTCCGCAGTGGTACGCAGGTCCATTCGTTCTTCGAGAGGAGTCGGGAAAATTACGTCATAGGACCGCTTGTTCCAGACAAATGTCACATCACGCCCGGGCCTTGTTCCATCCCATTCGGTATTCTCAACTTCAACCTTCTTCCACAAACTGAGATCGTTTCGGTTCACCGGATTCCATACGGTCAGTTCAGGCCTCGCCTTATTTCCTGTGCGTTCTGCCAATAATCCCGTCTGCCCAACCGCAGTCAACTTTCCACCTTGTGGTCCCTTTCTGCGATGAATACCAACATGCAGAATCTGTCCCATAATGGATGCCTGAGGAGTCATAATTGGGCGAATGCCTGGCGGCATCGGAACATTCGCCAGACGCTCTGACACAATCTGTCGCGCGTACCGAGGTTCCGTCTTCCAGCTGAACTCGATGTAAATGACATTCATGCCCTGACTGGATTGACTGCGAACATCTTCGACCCCGTTTGCTCCCAGGATCGCTGTTTCTATTGGATAAGTCACCAGCGTTTCGACTTCTTCAGAAGACATGCCAGGGCACTCAGTCAGAATCACGACCCGAGGTCGATCGAGATCCGGGAATACATCGATCGGTAATGTCGTCGTTAAATAACCCCCATAAGCCAGGACAACCACACAGGCAGCAAGCACCAGAGTTCGATGGGTCAGTGAGAGTCGGATGATTGAATTGAGCACAGTATTCCCCTAATTCCCTTCGTCTTCATTTTTATGGAGACTGCCATCGGCGTGAATATGGTAGCCTTCAGGTAAAGCAGCTCCAGAGGAGGACTTCAGCATACGATTCAACTGCTCGGCAGAACTCTGTAATACAAACGAACCAGGCGTGAGTGATCCATCATTCGCGATGACGGTATAGCGTCGGTCTCGTTCCAGGACTCGAACCGCCTTGCGTTGAAAGGTATTGACGTTCTGTGTAAACACAAATGCTTCAGCCCCGTCGCGGGCAACAGCATCAGTGGGAAGTACGAACACGTTTTCGAGCTTTTCGACCCGGATCAATAGACGGACTTTTTGACCAGGACGAAAGCGCCAGAGTACCTGGATCATCTCATTCTGTTTCACAATTCGTGATTGATTCTCCAACGCCATCCGGAAGGCAAATGTACGATTCACCGGATCAATGACATTTGCCAGGTGCTGAATCAGAAAATCCTGATTAACGGGTGGCCAATCGGTTATTGCGTTTTCCTGAAAGTCGACTTCAACTGGCCAACCAGCTTTGATACTTTGTTCGAGCAGCTGTGTTTCGTCTCTAAATGCCCGACCTTCTATTGCCAGCAATTGATGATTTGCGAGTAAACACAACATCTGACCGGTTCTGACCTGTTGGCCGAGATCGATTTTACATTCCTGAACTTCAAAGGTGGGGGGCGAGTCCAGTTTTACTTCTTCACCAGTCGCCTGCATTACTACAGAAGTCCCCAATGCCCGGGACTCGTTAATGTGAGAGGGGACGAGAATATTGAGTTCTCTGACAAAATTTCCTTCAGCCACTTCGTTTAACTGATGCGGTGTAAAACTCCGACTGAGCAGTTCGTGTCGATATCCCTTGATTGCGACTTTTAGTCGTGTAATTTCATTAGCAACTTCAATGATTCGAGCACCAGCGATCGCTTTTCCTGAACCTTCCAGACGTTTCTTTTTTACCTCCGCGAGTTTGATGTCATGTGTATCTTTAAATAGTTTTGTCTGGGTCTGCTGCAAAGACTCGCTAAGGATACGAATCGTATAGAGTACATCTCCCGGGCGGACGGTATCACCTGGAAAATAATTCATTTTATCGACTACTCCATCTACTGGAGATATGATGCCTCGATCACTGCGACCCGGTCGATCGACAACCATTCCCGGGACTTGCAGCGTTTTCCAGTAAGTCTCAGTCTGGATTGATTTGACCTTCAAACCCAGATTGGCAATGGCCTGGTCCGATAGAATAATCTGTTCTGAAGCTGAGCTTTTCTTATCGCTGGCCTTTGTTGTTACGGCGGAAGCATTCTTTGATTTGGCAGACTGCTTCTGTACTAAAAGAGGCAACCAGGAGTCTTGCGTAAAATAGCCTGCAGCAATCACGATCGCAACGAAAGTGATTGCCAGGACTGGTTTCACTGTTTGAAGAAGTTTCTTCATGATTGTTCCTTTTCAGGTAAGGGAGGGACAGGAGCTAAAGGCCACTGGTCTTCCAGCATCAGTCCTGCAATTTCGCTGGCAGCCAGCCACATTTCGCTCATGGAGCGAACCAATTCCAGATTGGCTTCCGCTACAGATCGTTGTGCTTCCAGGACACGCAGGTACTCAAACTGTCCTCCCTGATATGCTTCCATTGAAAGTTCATAAGTTTGCTGAGCCCTCGGCAAGATGGAAACCTGATACCGTTCAGCCCGTTCCCGTGCGGATGCATAAGCTGAATATGCGATCGCAAGTTGATTCATCAACTCGTTCTGGACACGTTCCGTCTGATTCATTGCCACATTGATATTTGTTTCGGCAGACAGTATGTTTCCCTGGTTTTTGTTCCAAAGTGGTAGGGGAACACTAAAACCGATGTCCCAGTCATCGGACCGGTTCTGTCCCTGATGAGTGTAGCCCGTACCGACTGTAATATTGGGGATTGGTTCCACCTTGGCACGTTGCAAGATCAACCGGGCATGCTCAACTCCAATTTGTGCTGATCTGATTTCAGGATGGATACTGAGCACGTATGTGCTGACCTGATCCAGGTTGTACTCCTGTAGAGCAAAATCTAGTTCACCCGAAAGTCGCTTCATAGGCATGTCCTGAATACCAACACTGGCAGCCAGTTTTCGATACGCTCCCGGCAACGCTTTTCTTGTCGCATCCAGGTCAGCGCGATAACGTTCCAAATCAACTTCGAGTTGTATGACATCCAGCTCGGCTGCTTCTTTTGCTTTAACCAGGGCTTTTGAATTATTGACCGATTGCTCTGCAAGCTTTACCAGGTTTGAGAGAATGTCCGACCGTTTTTGAAGAGTTAAGGCTTCGAAGTACGCTTGTCGTACTTTCGTAAAGACCTGATAGCGTTCCGTCATCAGGTTGAGCGAGGCCTGATCGACTCTTTTGAGTGCGGCTGCCTGATCCAAATCCAGTTTGTTGGCTGTGACGAATTCCTGACCAGCGTATGCCGTCCAGATTCCCCCTGGACCGGTCCGGTCACTGATTTCATTACCGGTCACGCTCACAGTGGGATTCGGATACAAGCCAGCCTGAATAGCCCGGCCTCGCGCGGTTTCGATCGCCCAGGAGACCTCTGCCAGACGAGGGTTACTATCAAGCGTCAGGTCAATCAACTCTGGCAGACCAAGCGTTTGTATCTCTTCTGATTGGCTGATCTGAGATGATGCGTCTATGAAGTCGATTTGTACTAATTCATCGTTTGGGAGCTTCACATCAGAATTGAGATACCTGACCCGATGAATGGTCTCTTCCTGGGGAATTTCCCGTTCGGAAGTCGTGTCAGAAATCATTGCTTTACCAGTCGAATAGGAGGAACTGGCACAACTTTCCGTGAACAGGCCAATCCCAAGCAGAACCGCAGTAAGTAACGGGCGCATAAAGACCTCCTTCGCATCATGCGAAGATTTGAAATAATGAAAAGAGAGATTGTCCGACCACAAACTAAGGGTCGAATCGATAGAAATTTCCGCAAATTATTCAGGATTTGACCTGAGCAGAATCGCGAAATTAGTCAACGCCAAAAGCAGGACGTACCAACTTGATTATGTGATACTGTCTGCGAAGAGTCCTCTGCTTATATTAAATAAGCATGGTGGCGGACAAAGAGCGGGGAACCAGAATCAGGGGGCGCGCAGTCAAAGAGCGACCGTTCGGTTTCTGTGAGTTGCGGAAATTCAGAAGAGGAATTGCATCCGATGATGTCCCATTGAAACAGGACTTTGATTTCCGTCTTAAGAGTTGAACGCGTACCTGAGATCACATCAATACCACTGAGATAAATCGCAGAGGAATCGTGATCAGCTGGAGTAGTAAACTGTGGAAAGACCTGCTTTTCAGAGCTCTGATGAGGGTCCTCATGATGGCTGTGTTTATCCACACCGTGGTGATCCACGTGGCCGTGAGAGTCATCAACGGAGGATTGATTCAGATGAATATGCGCGCGTAAATCATGCCCTGCAGGCAAGTTGCCTCCATGAGAATGGCCGAAAGCAACTGACTGGGTCAGCAGCATCCACGGCACCAGGATTAAGGAGCAGATTCTTTTATTCATACTCATATTTTCGGTAGAAAAGCCAATAATGTTGAAGTTATTCTAACGCTCATATAACTAAAGTCCAGACTCACTTATTCAAAATACCCTGTCTGCCCCATTTTGATTTATTCCGTTTACGTTCTAAGAGTCTTCAAAGTTTCAACAGAGGCTTGTAGATTCATTAAGAAACCTTGAAATTTGTTTTGCAGCTCAACTTATTTTATCGTTTTGATATTTCAGGACTTTGCAATTCAGGACAGGCGATTGAAACGATCTCGATTTTCACGAGATACTGACGAGATATATAGCGAAACTAATCTTGAAACCAGGATTGCAAAATAGAACTGACCAAAGACAGCCTGAAGATAACAGGCTGTTTGAGCTGGCCCGGATACGGGTACGATATCTCCATAGCCCAGTGTCGCCATGGTCACGAACGATAAATAAATCAACGGTTGTAAATTTGAGTTACTTAATGTGGTTGATTCGAATGTAGAACTTGCCAGATCGTAGCGAAATGCAGCTGTATCAATGACTAAAATCGTTGAATATAAGTACGCCCAGAGTAGTCCAGCCAGTAAATAGAGACAGACCGTTCCGATAATGGTATCCAATGTCACTTGATCATCGTCAAATACGGCACTGAGTACGTGGTAGAAGACAAACGCAAGGAAAATGATCACCAAAATGTTATGGAGAACCGTTAGCGAATAGCTGTTAAAAAGAAAACCGCTGACATTCAAAATCAACATCAGGAATACGATCGCCAGACCAATGCCTAATGTCTTGCGACGCTGACAGATTGAGATAACTGCTGTTAGCAGGACCGCTGAAAACAACAGGCAGAAGAAAATCAAAAAGACTCTACTACTACCTGTAAAGGCTGTTCCTATCAGTAATGTCAGGATAGAGCAAAGTAAATATGAGAACTTACCAAATCGATGGCGTCCTTCCCGGTCACTTGCCTGGTTCGTCATTGTAGTTCCCATGATCCGCTGCTTCATACTGATGCGGCAGGCTCTCCAAGTAGCCCGAGACTTGTTTGGAATGACAAACACAATTGTCGTAACAGGTATAGGTAAGTGGAAGTGGATCACAGTACTGGCAATCGACTTCACAGCTGGAATAGCTGTGGTAAGTCGACGCGCAACCTGTCATCATGATCGCTCCCAGCGTTGCGAACCAGCACATCCACTTTTGAGCGTTGTTCATCTTAAGCTCCTTCGTTAGCAACCGTGTTTGTTTCGGTTGCAATAAAAGCCTGTCTATTATGGTTCTTCAGGTAAAGGTAAATTTTCTAAGGCCCCAGGTACTGCAGGAATGGGTTGCAAATTCTGGATATCAATTCCACCAATGACTCGTTCTAATTCTGCCAGCGATTGTCCTAATGAAGCTTCGAGTCTCAGGAAACTCACCTCATACCGTAGCAATTCTCGCCAGTTATCAACTAGCGTTAAAAAGTCGACTTCTCCGGTATTATAGGCCTGGCTGGAGACTTCCAATGTCTGGCGTGCTTTGGGGAGAATATCTTCACGGAACAGTGTTAACAGATCCTGCTGGCTTTTGGCTTGAGCAAACAGGTCCGCTACTTCTTCCAGAGTTTCGTCTTTCAACGAATCATAAGTTCGGGCCGTCGATACTGCTTTTGCCTCAGCGGATCGAACTGCTGAATCCAGTTTTTTTCTGTAGACTGGCAGGTTAATTCCTGCTGTGATCAGAAATGAGTCGTTTCCGTTGGCAACTGGACTGACACCGGTAGATCCGACATCGATCCAGGTGGCCCCCAAGGTGACATCCGGTTTATATGCAAGGCGCGCCAAGTTTAGAGCTTGCCTGTCTTTTTCGAGTGTTGCTAATTGTGCATGCAACTCAGGACGAGAGGCAATCGCCTGACGTTGTAGCCAGTCTAAGTCAGCAGGTAGAGACCCTGGTTCGATATGTTCGAGTGCCAGTAATTTTGTCTGAGGGGAAATATGCAACAAACGAGCAAGTTTTGCCTGACCACTCACTAGCTTTTGTTCCAGGCGAATCAATTCATTTTCGACATTCGAGATTTCCAGTTCAGCACGCAACAAGTCCTGCTGACTGACTTTTCCTGTCTTGTAACGTACGTTAGCTACGTCACGCATCTCGACTAATAATAGTTTATCTGCCTCAGTTACATTGATAGTCTGCTGAATAAAATAGAGTTCGTAATAGGCTCGTTTCACTTTAGCAACTGTGGCTAGTTCGACTGCTGCCAGTTGGGCTCTTGTCTCATTTGTCTGTGATTCAGCCAGTTCACCTTGTGCATTCAGTTTCCCACGAGCTGGGAACTTCTGGGATATATTCAAGGCAAACTCCTGGGGACCAGACGCGGTCTGGACCTGTTCCGGATAAAACGTCATCCCCAGATTTGGGTCTTGCAAGCTTGAAGCAACAGGGACTTGATAAGCATTGGCTTCGACACGTTTTCGGGCAGCCTGGATATCCGGATTTTGAGATAATGCGTACTGAATATATTCTTCAACCGAATGGGGGCCCTGCAGATCCGCAGAGATAGGATTCACTGTCGCTTGCGCTGGAGCATATGCGGCCTGTTGAACAGACTGAGAAACTTGAGCGTACCCGGGGTCATGGATCTGCTGCGCAGATTTACAACCGGACAACAGTAGAAATAAAATTAAGAAATGAACTGTCAGTCGTAGGGCCATCCTTGGCCTCCCTCCTTGTTATGATCGAAACCGATACATACTAATTATCATCGGTAAAATTGATTTGACCGAAACAGTGATTACAACTAAATCTTCAATGAACCGGATTCGCACGTAACGATATTTCGGATTAGGTAATATCTGGTTCTGTTTACTGAGAGACAGTCTGAACTTCCTCGTAAACTGTGGATGCCTGATGTTCAGCGTTTTTCATATTTGGAGCCGATTCACATTTTAGCGCCAACAATGTCAGGTCATCATTTGGCGAAGAATTACAACGCCATTCAGCAAGAACTTCATTGATTTTCATGATAGCGAGGATAAGTGGCCTCTCATTTACTAGAGAGAACGAGGATGTTAATCGTGCTAACCCGAACAGGCCGCCTTGGGAGTTGGCTGCTTCTGTCACGCCATCGCTAAAGAGTAAGATCCGATCTCCCGGTGACAGAACTGTGTCTACTTGTTCCCAATCTGCATTTGCATCTAGTCCAATTAATAATCCCGTGCTTTTGAGAGAATCGAGTAATCCGGAAGCGCGTATTAGAATCCCAGGTAGATGGCCTGCACTGACCCATGAGAAAGCACGCGATTCAGGATTCCAACGTGCTAGAAACATCGAAGCAAAATTGCCGGGGAGGATCGTTGCCGCAAACTGACGATTTACTTCTTTCATTATCCGGATCAGATCGAATGGAGATTTTTCTGAAGCTGCCAACAGCAATGATTTCAACATCGCTGCTCCCATCGCTGCTGGAACACCGTGGCCACTTACATCAGCGATGCAAATTAACCATGATCCGTCCGATAGTGGTAAAAAATCGTAGTAATCTCCGGCTACGCTGTCCGCCGGTTCAAATATATGTGCTGTTTCCAGGCCCGGAATCTGAACGCCGTGGGGTAGTAAATACTGTTGTATCTTTCGTGCCTTTTCCATCTGGTAACGACGGTCACGATCATTTTCATTTAGTGACATACTCATGGAATTGATGGCCGTTGAAAGTTGATTCATTTCACTACTGGAAAAGGATGGGGCGATAGCACCCAATTGTCCGGAAGTTATGTTTTCGACTGTCTTCAACAGTAGACTTAATGGTCTACCCACAATCTTTAACAGCACGAAATTGACGATGCCAGCTGCCACCAATCCTAATATTCCCAGAACGGCAAGCTGAATCAGAACCTTCTTTCGTATCGCGCGGCGCACATTATTTAATGTTTCAATTACAAATACACTTGCTTCTTCACCAGATTGATGTCCGATGACAAGTTGGTGTTGACTGAATTCGTTCCATTGAATCGATTGGGGTTTTGAAAAATCGTAATGGGATAATATTGATTCGCTCTCTGGAGAAGATCCTCCAGCTTTCAGGTAAGTGCCATGCATGCTGACTATGATTTGATGACCGGGAGAAGCCGACTTTCGCATCTCCGAGCAGACTCTATCGATATATCCCTGGACGTCACCGTGACCATGATCTTCTATTAAATGTGAAACGGCGGACTGTATCGCAATAGATTCATCATTCAAGCCGGTTCGCATTTGATCTGTCGCATTTTGCATTTCCCTATGATATTGCAATATCAAGAGACATATTAGTGCGATACTGAGTGTGATATTAACGGACAGCAGTAACTGAAACCTGATCGTTCGAGGTTTATTCTTAATGGCAGTTATTCTGGTAAATAATGCTGACATGACGTTAACTATTCTTGATTCGATGATGAAATTATACAGCAGGATAGAACACTAAAAGTTGATTTTGTTTTATGTGCTTTTACAACAGAATACATGGAACGCCTGAGCGTCGTTTGTTAGCGCCACAATCAATCACCCAGGCATTCCAAATCAGGAGTCGGTCTGTGATAATCAATGTATTCTTAAGTCTGTAGTTATCGTTTCTATTACTTTCGTAATGTCGCGGCATACAGATCGTCGACCTTGCTCAGATAGGTCTCCGGATCGGCAGCGATCTTTTTGGTACAAGGAGGGCAACAGACATAAACAATCCGCCCGTCTACAATGGTCCATTTCGGTTTCTGTGGCAGCTCTTTTTTCATCACCGGGCACATGTGCTGTGCTTTTGCAAAATTGCCATGAATGGTCGACCAGTGCTGAGGGTCGACCTTGCTTTTTAAGCAGCCTTTACAACACAGGTAAACAGATTCTTTACCGACTTTGACTTTGATTGGCTGACCATGATTACCCAGTTTCTGTCCAGAGACCGGACAAATCTGCTGGGCCTTGATACGTAACTGATCGCGTTGGCTTAGCTTTCCATCGGCCTGTGGTTGTTGTGCCTCTAACAGGCTCTGCCCACAGACTACGGTTCCTGCTACGACAGCCAGTGCAAAAATCATTTTGATACATTTCATAATATTCTCCTTAAAACTAAAAAACGAATTCAGACCCGACTAGGAAGCGGGCCCGGTAAGTGCTGGACCGAATGACGAATTCTGCGATCCAGATTGTTGTTGATCCTGACAGAGCACGTGTTCCTGCAGCCCCACTCTAATTTTGAATTCCAAGTAGGCACAATAGATGGTAGGGACGATGAATGTAGTGAAAGGTTCGACCAGCATGCCCCCCAGCACAGGCAGCGCCATCGCGCGGGCCACATCCGCCCCGCGTCCCTGGGAAATCAGTACTGGTAACAATGCAAAGATCGTGGTCAGAGTGGTCATCACACAAGGGCGAATTCGTTTTAGGCCCGCTTCATAGATGGCTTCACGTAAATCGGCGATGCTGGTGACGGGACGACGTTTCAGTGTCTGCTGAATGTAGGTGGCCATCACCACACCATCGTCAACCGCGATACCAAACAGAGCGATAAATCCGACCCAGACTGCGGTATTCATATCCACGCTCATCCATGCCACAGCAATCATCCCGCCGGCAAAGGCCACCGGAATCCCGGAAAAGACGATCGCCGCGATGGCCAGATCCTGAAAACTCAAATAAATAATCAGCAGATTGACCACCAGTACCGTGGGAATGATCCACATCAGCCGCCGATTGGCCTCGATCTGGTTCTGAAACGAACCCACAGCCTGTAACTCAAAATTGCCATCAGGAAAGGTCAGTGTGCCGTTTTCCCGGGCAGTCAGTAATGCTGACATTACCTCATCTACGGTTTCCAGATCCCCAGAAGCGCCCGAAGGAGAAAATGCGACGTGTGCGACGAGACGGGCATCTTCACTGTTAATCGCTCCCGGGCCCCAGGTCGTAGTGACGTCTGCCAGGCGTTCCAGGGGCACAATATCTCCGCCGTGTGTCACAACGGAAACCTGACGTAAATCATCCAGGTCCTTGCGGACGCTCCTTTCAAAACGAACCTGAATCGGGTAACGTTCGCGACCTTCCACTGTCGTGGTGACATCGATTCCTCCTAACCCGGCAGACACGATCTGATTCACCATCATGGTCGTCATACCGTAGCGGGCGGCTTCTTCCCGGTCGACTTCGAATTCATAGTAGGGCTTGCCCATAACAATGTCGGGATTGACGGTTCCCGCGTTGACATAATGGTTCTGCTTCAGGTTTTTTGCGACTGCCAGTGAAGCTTTTGACAAGCCTTCCAGATCGTCGCCATATATCCGGATCGCCATTGAGGCCTTGATGCCGCTCTGCAGCATGACGACGCGTCCCTCGATCGGCTGCAGAGGCGAAGCCGGTGTTACCCCCGGCAGTGTGGCCACTTTGTTAATTTCGTCCCAAATCTGTTTTGCGGTTATCCCTTCCCGCCATTCGGCGCGAGGCTTGAGCATGACGTAAGTTTCGACCATCGCTGCTGGTGCCGGATCGAGTGCGGATTCCGCGCGACCAATTTTACCCAGGACATTATGCACTTCCGGGATCTCTTTGATCAGCGTATCCTGGGCCTGCAAGATCTCCATCGTCTGGGAGAAGCTGGCAGCTGGATACAGGCTGGGCATATAGAACCAGCTGCCTTCATCCAGGGCAATCCAGTCATCCGACTTCAGTCCCGTAAAAAAGTGTTTCGCATCCACGTAGCCAGGCACCTCGTTAAGATCCGCCCCGAGTAGCGCGACGACTTTTTCCACGGGACGCAACACCGTCGGCAATCCCAACCAGGCGCCTGCCCCCAAAACCATGATCATGGCGGGAAAGGAGAGCATCAGCAGCTTATGCCGTAGTGCCATCCTGAGCCGGCCCGCATACAGAAACCGCACAAAACGACTGGCGGGATTCTCTTCCATGGAACGAATCTTCTCGCACGTTACCCACCAACCCAGGAGAAAACCGGCTACCGCAGCAAAGACAGTTGTCGCACACAAAGTCATCGACGACCTTTCGGCGATGTGATCTCCCCAGACAAACCAGCAGAGGGCGGCTGTGAGGCAGCCTACCGCCGCGCCGGTTGCCAGTTGTCCCCAGCGGGGGATCTGTGAACTGCGGAGAAAGATCCGACAGAGCATCGGTAGCACGATCACCGCCACAATCAAGCTGGACACCAGCGCGAACGTCTTGGTCCAGGCAAGTGGAGCGAATAGTCTATGATCGCGGCCGGTCAGGAAAAAGACTGGTAGAAAGCTGATGATCGTCGTACTGACGGCTGTAATCACCGCGGGAATTACTTCAGCGGCGGAATCGCGAATCACGTTCAGACGCTGCCGGGGACCGCCCGGAGAACCGTTAGCTTCCCAGTCGGATAGGCTGCCATAGATATTTTCCAGGATGATGATTCCCATATCGACCATCGTCCCGATCGCAATCGCGATGCCTGCCAGTGACATGATATTGGCATCGACACCAAAGGTTTTCATGGCAATGAACGACATCAGCACTGCCATAGGGAGCGTGATGGCAATGATGATGCTGGCGCGGACGTGCAGCAGAAACAAAACCATGACCGCGATGGTGATAATCGTTTCCTGAATCAGGGCTTCGGTCAGCGTGGAAACCGTCTCATCGATCAAGACACTCCGGTCGTACACGCCATGGATTTTGATCCCACCCAGCTCCGACTCCAGAGAATCGATTTTAGTCTGAACGCGTTCGATCACTTTTCGGGGGTTCTCACCATAGCGCATCACCACTACGCCTCCCACGGATTCATATCCATTAAAATCCAATGCACCGCGCCGGAATGCAGGACCGGTTTGGACCTGGGCCACGTCGCTGATACGAATCGGCACGCCTTTACTGACTGTGATCACCGTACTGTTGATCTGCTCGATAGTCTCGTGTTCTGTTTTATCCGCACCGATAAAACCCTTGCCGCGGACAATGAACTCCATCCCGCCCGTCTCAACGGTCTTGGCGCCGACGTCGATGTTCGATGCCTTGACGGAATCAATTACTTTGCTGAGCGGGATGTTATGGTAGCGGAGTTCATCCGGGTCAACTTCGATCTGATACTGTTTCACATAGCCGCCAATCGAGGCCACCTCTGCTACACCGTCTACTGATTGGAGCGCGTACTTAATAAAGAAGTCCTGCTTCGATCTCAGCTCGGCCAGATCCATACCTTTTGGCGGCTCAAGCACGTAGTAGAAAATTTGCCCTAAAGCAGTGGCATCGGGAGCGAGCGTTGGTACCACACCCTCTGGCAGTGAACCGTTGACGGTAGTAAGTTGTTCTGCCACACGAGAACGGGCCCAGTAGAAATCGACATCATCGTTAAACGTGACCTGCACGAAGCTAAAGCCAAACATACTTTTGCCACGGACACTTTTGGAGCCAGGTACCGCCTGTAACGCTATCGAAAGCGGATATGTAATCTGGTCTTCCACATCTTTCGGAGACCGACCGGCCCATTCGGCGAGCACGATCACCTGGTTTTCGCCCACATTCGGAATCGCATCGATGGGAACCTGGTGCGCCGAGTACCAACCATAACCAAGCAGTGCAACGGATAGCAGTACAATCAGAAGTCGTTGATGAAGGCAGAAATCGAGTACGCTGCGAATCATTGCCGAGCCTCCTTTTTCTGTCCGGCGGCTGTTTGTGGTGTGACGGGCCGTGGTGGTTTCAGGTTAAAAGGTTCAGATTCTATCTCCAGAGGTATTTCAATTGGAGGTAGGCTGTCATCAGATTCCATCGATTCGGGCATACCCAGGGGGGGCAATTCCATATCATTTCCAGAGTCGAACTGATTATTCGATGTATCTGCGGTTTTGATTATTTCCAGATATTTCTGAGGTTCTTCCAAGAGACTTTCGCGGCAGCCTTCACAGCAGATGAAAACGGTTTCACCATTCACGTCTACTTTGGGAGGTGCTCCCATTGAACCTAGAGACATCATGGTCACCGGACAAACCCGTTGATTTTTGGCCAGTTTTTGGTCTGTTTTAGAGAGCTTCGAAAGCGTGGCCAACATCGTTTCCGACAGACCTTCATCAGGCAGTGGTTCGGCCCGAGTCGGATCAATCAGAGAAGGATTACCCGCCAACTGCATCTGTGAATCGATCAGGAAGTTCCCCCTTGTCGCGACCTGTTCCCCTTGTGTCACCCCTTTCAGGATCACGATCTGCTCACCACAGATCGGACCGAGTACGACGTTGCGTATCTCAAAGCGGCCTGGCTTGGTTTCGACATAGAGCACACTGTGTTCTCCCGCCATCAAAACCGCATCGCGGGGCACTGTGATTGCCTCACTTTCAGCAAATGACTGCGACACATAACCATACTTCGACGTGGGAACCAGATCTTGGCCTGACAGAGGGCACTTACCAGAGGCTTTGGTAATAACATGCGGATGTCGTGGACAAATCCAGCGATCTGCTAACTCAGGATCATAGATGCTGCCTGTTTTTCCTTTGCTTCCCGCGGGAATGGAGATCGTAGCCCGTGCATAATCGCCCACGCGCAACTGTCCTTGTGGATTCGGTATCACAATTCGCACACCCACCGTACGAGTCTCGGGATCGACCTGAGGATCGATAAACGCCACACGACCGGTAATGGTCTCACCAGGTAGGGATTGGATGGTCGCTTCGACTTTCTGTCCGTAGCGGATCGCCGCAGCATCTTCAGGAAATAGCTCGAGAATCAGCCACAACTGGGAGAGATCTGCCAGCTGATAGATGACCTGACCTTCTTTGACATACTGGCCTTCGATGGCCTGTTTTTTGATCACCGTTCCACTGATGGGGGCACATAAATGCATCCGGCTATTCGCGACGCCCGTTGTTTCGATCTCTTCGATCTGCGACATCGTCATGCCAAGTTCGATTAACTTCTGTTTTGAACTTTTGTAGAGATTCTGGCTGGTCTGTATTACCCGGGAAATTGTTGCAGAACGACTGTTTTTAAAGGCTTTTTTAGCCAGCAGCAGTTCCACTTGACTGGAATAAAGTAGCGGAGAGTATACATACGCCAAATGGTCTCCCTGTTTGACTTCTACACCAGTGAAGTCGGCATAAAGTCGTTCGATGCGACCGTCTACATAGGCAGACAGTGTTTTGAGGTTGCCTTCGTCATAGCTCAATTCTCCCACGGAATGAATTGTATGAGTCAGAGGGAGTGATTGGACTGTCGCGGTCTGAATATTGGCAATCCGTCGGGCGGCAGGATCAATGTGGACCGCGCGGGGATCAGAGTTCGAACTATCAGAAGTCGCGGGTACAAGCTCCATATCACAGACCGGACACCGGCCGGGCTCTGATTGGGGCGGGGTGCACATCATCGGACAGATATATTTGATGGCTTTACTGAGAGCAGAACCATGACTATGGCCTCCTCCGCCTGCAGTAATAAATCCCATCTGCTGGGCGACTCCCAGTCCGGCGATCAACAGTGCCCCACACAGCAGAAACAGTACTGGCTGTACCAGTAGTCGAATCCACCAATGGCGTGTCTCCTGTTTACGCTGAGAGGCTGCAGCATCTGCAGCGCAGATCTCACTTTTATTAGAATCATTCATACCAACCTCAACAGAATTGTTTCAGCCAACTGTAATCTCTTAGGAAAATGCGGTCTGTCCGTTTTACTTCGGCCAGAGATTGATGAATCGAAAACACATCAACTCTGGAGCGTGTTAATACAACTGTAAAACAGGGGCAAACTGCGCGCACAAAGACAGCAAAGGCGTGAGATCAGATCAGCCAGCGACAAAGAATCTCTTGCTGGCGAAGAATGGGCCGAAATGAGAATGGCAGAGTGTCAAACGTAGCGTCTGCTTTCGATTGTTTCATGCAGACAGCATACGTGACGACCAGTGCAGCTGCGCGCCGGGATGATTCACGTTCATGTGAACGACGATTTTCATCCGGAGCGGCAGGAAGATCCTTCTCGACTGAACATCGGCATTGCAGCTGATGAGAGGATTGAGAGCAGCAACTGTGTTCTGCTTCAATCGAGGATGAGCAGCAGCATGCTTCAGTACCACAATGACTACCCGCCTGCACTAACGGAACAACTCCCCCGAGGAGAGTTGCTGCCACCAGCACACAGGAAGTCAAAGAGTGAATTGAAAACGGAAACATCGCTACACCAGTCAAAAGGAAAGTCTCATTTGTTTTAAGGCCCAGACTTACGACAGTCAAGTCTGAATTCTGTTCACGCTAAACTGAGCAATTTTCACGGTCTGCCCTAATACTAGATTTTTAAAGCCTTTGCATCGTTCAGTTCGGTCAGAAATTTATTACTGATTGCGAAACGATAGCGCAGGTGAAAAATCAGATGTGTGTGAGCAGCGCGCAAAGATATTGCTAAAACTAACCTATAGCGTGAAGCGACAAAGAGATACGCAGCGATCAAGGGACACCAGAGGTGCTGAAATACAGCGAGGTTTTCCCGATTTTGGTGGCTGATCGACAATAGTCGTCACCATCGTCAACTGTGACAGGCTGACTAATTTTTCGGAAGGGTTTTTCGCGTCTGATGACGGTACAAGAGGACTGACGGGCTGCCTTTGCTCACCACAATGACACTCTGTCCCGCAAGAACATGTACCAGGTTCTGTAGCCTGAATTTCGATACAAGAGGCGTCTACTTCTGACTGCGATTCGCAACCGGAGGTAGATTCTGTTGTGATTTCTGTACCCTCTCCACAATGGCAGACTGGTGCCCCCGTACAACAACAGCAGTTCATGACAGATTGAGAACAACCAAGGCTACAGTTACAGGAAGCAGCAGGCAGACCTTGCAATGGAACTGTCAAAATAGCCAGACAGATCAAAATGCGAGTCGTGATTGTATTAGTCATCCCCATGAAAGAAAAACCCTTTATTCTCTGCTGCTCTGTGTCAGCGAAGAAGTTTCTATCCATATAAATCGGTCCATACAGAAATGAACTAGAGGCGAACTAGCTGGAAATCGCCAATCTTTTCTGGATGTGTTGCAAGTATTTAGATGCTAAAGATTTGGGTAGACTGCGGGAGTATCTTCATAATCAGACATAGAGTCAATAGAGGTTACGCTTGCATCTCTATCATGTAATCGATGCAGAAACTGGTGAGATGAAAGCTCTCTGGTTTCCTTAGGCTCATATTATTTTGGACGAATAATATGAAACTGCACATCAATACTAATCTATGATTAATGCTCGTAGTTGTTCTGAAACAAACGGTATGCTACGCTGCGCTAGTGAAAATACAGCTCATTATTAATGATAAGCCATTGTTGTGAATTTGCTTAGAACCAGGATAATTTAATGCTGCCATCTTTTTATTTTATGCTCAATTATTGAAATCCCATGAAGAAACTTACCTGCTGTGGCATCTAAAAACACAACAACACCGAAGTATGCTAGCGATGCGGCTGAAATTGACGCTGGCCTATTGGAAAGATGTCGTTCAAAAGAACGTAGTGCACAACAGAGCCTCTATGAGTTGTGTCATAGGCAGGTTTACCGGCTCATGGTTCGCACGGTTGGGTTACAAGATGCAGCAGATGTAACACAACAAGTTTTTCTGCAATTATTTCGTAAAATAGACCAGTTTGAATCTCACTCGAAGTTCGAAACTTGGCTTTATCGACTTGCTATAAATGAAGGGCTTCAACACCTTAGAAAAGAACGTCGTTGGGATTTCCAAAATCTCGCACATGAACCGATGAGCCAAGATAAACCTGAATTTGAACGTATAGAACATAAGGAACTATTGGAAGAGGCTCTATCAAGAGTCGAGCCAGAGTTGCTTTCAATCTTCGTACTCCGTGAGGTTCAAGGTCTGTCATATCGCGAAATCGCTGAAGTTATGAATATTCCAGAAGGAACTGTTGGCTCACGGCTGAATCGCGCACGACGCGAATTACAGCAGCACCTTGCTGATCTGGGTTGGGAGCCGTAATATGAATTGTTCCGAAGTTCAAGAATTACTTTCCGCCTATTTTGATGGCGAGCTAGCAGATGACCAAAGGGACCGCGTGTCGGCACACATCGGCACTTGCACAAAATGTGCAGGAGAACTTGCTGGGTTCGAAAAACTCTCGCGAATGGCCAGTGTTCTCAGCGAGCCCGTGCCAACTCATCAAATTTGGAATCAAATCAATCAGAAATTAGACCAGCAGTCTATCTGCGAAAATCCCATTATCAAACCGGATCATAATGATCGTCGGTTTTCATTCTCGGTTCCTAAGTTGTTTGTATTGGCGGCAACAATCCTCACTGCTGCTGGAATCAGCTGGTTCACTTATCAGTCATGGTTTACCCACGGTAATCATGATCATTTTACAGCAGAGTTCGGCCATTATCTTGACGAATTTGTCCGCGATCCTGATACGGCTCAACAGATTTTGCTCGCGAACTATAAGAACCAACTCGTTGATCCTAATGTAGCTTCCGAGCACATTGGATATCAGCCATCTGTTGCCAAAGGTCTGCCTGCCGAATATACGCTCAAATCAACTCATATCATGAAGATGCCATGTTGCATTTGTGTACAATCTATCTGTAAACGAAGCGATGGCAGCACTCTGGCTATTTTTGAGCATGATGATGAAGAAATCACAGAATGGTTTGGCGATAAGCCAAGTATAACTGCGAGTTGTAAAAACAAACAGTGCTGTCTAGTCGAACTGGATAAGCAAATCGCTGCCAGTTGGAAACGCGGATCACGTCACATCACATTGATCGGAGCGCGTGATCTTGAAGAAGTCAACAAATTAGTTGCGTGGTTAAATTAAGAAGAAGCAGCCCGTAATAAACTGAGGACGACAATGGAAGACTCTTTTCAAGTTAACTGGTGGGTTCGCTTCTACGGCAAACATACCGGCAAGTTGTGGATAGGGCAGGCTGCTGTTCTACTACTAATCGGCTTCAGCATTGCATGGTCAATGAAGGGAAGTTTATCGACGACCAATCCAACCAAATCTAGTGAGACGCATACAGAGCACAAAAATGTGTCTCAGATCTGGTCCTGTTCGATGCACCCCCAGATTCGCCGTGATGGTCCAGGTAAGTGTCCTATCTGCGATATGGAATTGGTGCCCGTCACGACATCAGCAGGCGGCATACGGACTATCAAAATCAGCCCCACTGCGCGGAAGTTGATGAGAATAGAGACTACACCTGTCGAGCGACGTTATGTTACAGCTGAAATTCGTATGGTCGGAAAAGTCGAATTTGACGAAACAAAACTCTCATATATCACGGCATGGGTTTCCGGTCGCCTCGACCGCCTATATGTCGATTTTACCGGTATCGAAGTCAAGAAGGGTGACCACCTAGTCTACATCTACAGCGAAGAGTTATATGCCGCTCAGGAAGAACTGATTCAGGCATTAAAATACAAACGTGATCGCACTTCTTCTTCCACAAAACTCGTACAACCAATTGATCTTGTCGCATCTGCGCGCGAAAAACTTCGGCTTCTCGGCCTGTCAGCTCAACAGATCAAGGACATTGAACAACGAGGTGTTCCGACTGAGCATATCACCATTTACTCGCCGCTTGGTGGTGTGGTCATCGAAAAGCTACGGCAAGAGGGCGACCGCGTGCGCACTGGAGATCGAATCTATACTGTTGCTGACTTGAATCAGGTGTGGATTAAACTCGACGCCTACGAATCTGATTTGGTTTGGCTCCATTACGGACAAAAAGTGGAATTTACGACAGAAGCATACCCAGGCGAGACTTTTACGGGCCGCATTGCGTTTATTGACCCCGTATTAAACAAGGATACCCGGACCGTCAAAGTCCGAGTCAATGTGCCTAACAAGGCTGGCAAACTCAAACCGGAAATGTTTGTACGTGCCATAGTACGTTCACAACTCGCTTCCGGAGGGCGCGTGCTCGATAACGATCTTGCAGGTAAGTGGATTAGTCCTATGCATCCTGAAATTGTCAAGGACGAACCTGGAAACTGCGATATCTGTGGCATGCCATTAGTGCGTGCCGAGACATTAGGTGACGTGATGGGTAATCCTGAAAACAAGCCGAAACCACTTGTCATTCCAGTATCGGCTGCACTCCTCACAGGTACACGAGCAATTGTCTATGTTGAAATTCCTACGGCGAAAGAACCTACATTTGAAGGCCGTGAAATTGTGTTAGGCCCGCGTGCAGGTGCGTACTACCTTGTACGAAGCGGACTAAAGGAAGGAGACCTTGTCGTCACCAACGGTAACTTCAAGCTAGACAGCGCTTTGCAAATATCCGCCAAGCCGTCAATGATGACACCCGAAGGAGGAGGTGGCGGCGGACATGATCATGGTGGCTCAAAGAGCGGAAAAAAAACACAGCAGGGTGGAACAGTAAGCCAGCAAATGACATTGCCGTCCCAGTTTCGTTCACAACTCGACGCAGTATTAAATGCGTTTAATACTGTTACAACATCTGTTGAGGAAGCCGATTTGGCAAAAATTCGTGCAGCCTTTGATCACTTGGGAGTGGAGTTGAGTCAAGTCAACAAAAAACAGCTTACTGGCCATGTAGAAATGCTTTGGCGTGAATTTTCGATGTTACTCTTAAATGACGTGGTTGAAGGACGTGATGTCGCATCGTTGCAAGATTCTGATCGTGTTTACCTGCAATTAAAACGACACATTCAACGAGTTCGCGAGCAGTTTGGTATGACCCACAGTAACCATCAGCAAGAGATCACTAAGATCGACGTGCCTACCGAATTTCAGAATCAATTTTTGCCGCTGTTGGACATTTATCTTGCTTTAGCGAAGTCCCTGGCATCGGATAACGAAAAACTCGCATTAGCAACAGGTCCTAAGTTACGTCAGGTGCTCGGTTCGATCCAAAAATCGCATCTGAATGAGGAAGCTTTAATAGTTTGGCAGAAAGAATTTGGCAATCTCAGCAAGATTACAGACCAAGTCATCGAGGCGAAAGACATCAAATCAATGCGAGAGGCGTTCGCTTTACTTTCAGAAGAAGTCTTGGTCGTTATAAAGACTTTTGGAGTAGGAAATAAGCGGCCTCTCTACGAACTGCATTGTCCGATGGCATTCAAGGGGCGTGGCGCGATTTGGCTCCAGAACAATGACCAGGTCAGAAATCCCTATTTCGGAGCCACAATGCTCAAGTGTGCGGATCGGGTCAACTTGATCTCGTTCGACAAAGAAAAACAGGGATCTCACACCGACCATCAGGGACATAGTCACTAACAACCGTAGGGCATCCTTGTCCATGAATGTCAACAGGAAAAATGATGGTAACCGATTCCGAAAATCCCAAACTAGCACCTGACCCGCATTCTTTGCTCGACAAGACTATCTGGTTCTGCCTGAACAATAAGTTGGTTGTCATGTTGATGGTGATTGTAATCCTCGTCTGGGGCGCGATGGTGGCTCCATTCGATTGGGATTTGGGTAGCCTACCCCGCGACCCAGTGCCGGTCGATGCAATTCCTGACATCGGCGAGAACCAGCAAATTGTTTTCACGCAGTGGATGGGACGTTCGCCTCAAGATGTAGAAGACCAAATCGGGTATCCGCTCACAGTCGCCTTGCTCGGCCTCCCCGAGGTCAAGACGATCCGCAGTTACTCAATGTTCGGTTTCTCAACAATCTATGTGATCTTCAACGAAAAAGCCGAATTCTATTGGTCCCGAACGCGAGTGCTGGAAAAGCTCAACAGTTTACCCACTGGAACGCTCCCTGAAGGCGTCCAACCAACGCTAGGACCTGATGCAACCGCGCTCGGTCAAATTTTTTGGTATACGCTCGAAGGATACGATCCTGACGGAAACGTTGTAGGAGGCTGGGACCTGCACGAGTTGAGAACAACGCAAGATTGGTATGTTCGTTATGCTCTGAATTCGGCGGAAGGCATCAGCGAAGTAGCTTCGATTGGTGGATTTATTCAGGAATATCAAATTGACGTCGATCCCGACGCTATGCGAGCAAATAAGGTAAGTCTGGGGGAAGTATTTAATGCCGTTCGCATGACGAACGTAGATGTCGGTGCACGTACGATCGAGTTGAATAAAGCGGAATACGTCGTTCGTGGCTTGGGTTTTATTAAGCAAGTTGAAGACCTTGAAAAAACGGTTCTCAAAGTTCATGACAACGTCCCCATCACGATCAAGGACGTTGCAAAAGTGACTTTAGGGCCAGCGCTTCGGCGTGGTGCGCTCGATAAAGAAGGTGCAGAAGTTGTTGGCGGTGTATGCGTAGTCCGCTATGGTTACAACCCTCTAGCGGCGATCAAGAACGTCAAGAAAATGATCGCCGAGGTGTCACCGGGGCTGCCAACTAAGGTATTGATCGACTTCAAGAAAATAACGCGTAAGGAGATCACGCAGTACGCCAAGGCACATGGCTTCGATGCCTATGAAAACGATTTACTTAACAACAACGCATGGGTTCAGCATTTGCGATCCCTGGACCGCAACAAGCGACCCGAGTGGGCCACGATCAGCCAGATCACTGTTGTCCCTTTCTATGACCGCACTGGATTGATCTATGAGACACTTGGGACACTGAATACTGCGCTCACTGAAGAAATTCTAGTAACGATCATCGTCATTCTGATCAGCGTCATGCACCTGCGAAGTTCTGTGTTAATCAGTGCTCTGTTACCACTCGCCGTGTTGATGTGTTTCATCGGGATGAAAACCTTCGGCGTAGACGCGAACATTGTAGCGCTTTCTGGTATCGCCATCGCCATCGGCACGATGGTCGACATGGGGATTATCCTCTGTGAGAATATTCTCAAACATCTGGAAGAAGCTGATCCAGACGAAGATCGTTTGAAAGTCATTTTTAATGCGTCGCGCGAAGTGGCTGGCGCTGTGTTGACGGCTGTCTCCACGACTATTATCAGCTTCTTGCCGGTATTTACCATGATCGGTGCTGAAGGCAAACTATTCAAACCATTGGCGTTTACTAAGACGTTTGCCTTGATTGCATCGGTTATCGTAGCTTTGACGATTATCCCACCAATGGCTCACGTGTTGTTTACGGGGCGCTTACGTTCTGAAGCACTCAGACGATATCTCCACTGGAGTGTGATCATCGTTGGTATGATTACCCTTCTGCTCGCTATTCTAGCCGCTATGCCTATGAGTTCAGCCAGCTCGATAACTTATTTTTCTATTCCGTGGTGGATCGGAGCTATTGTAATGGCATTAGGCACGTATAAACTGCTGGAATCCCGGATACCTAAAAGTTTGCATCAGTTTGGTCCTTGGTCCGCGAATGGCGTTGCCGTGATGATAGTGGGGCTGATTTTGACCGATCACTGGCTTCCATTAGGACCGGACAAGGGCTTTGTTCGGAACCTATTATTCGTTGTTCTGTTAATTGGTGGTTTGCTGGCGTTCTTCCAAATATTTCAGCGAATCATCTATAAACCGTTGCTGCATTGGTGTCTAAGAAACAAGGCACTCTTTCTAATGATCCCCATTGTGATCCTTATGCTTGGAAGTTGCGTCTGGTTGGGATTTGATCGTGTTTTCGGATTTTTCCCCGCGCCGATTCGCAACTCGACTCCATGGAAAGCGGTCGCCAATACACTTCCGGGGTTAGGCAAAGAATTCATGCCCCCACTGGACGAAGGGTCGTTCCTTTATATGCCAACCACGATGCCACACGCATCGATTGGAGAGGCAATGGACGTGCTTCAACTTCAAGACCGCCTGTTGATCTCGATCCCGGAAGTAGAATCGGTTGTCGGCAAGGTAGGCCGTGTGGACAGTCCGCTTGATCCCGCCCCCATCTCGATGATCGAAACAGTTATCGCTTATAAGTCTGAATATGTAACAAACAAGGAGGGGCATCGTCTCAAGTTCCGTTACGATGATACTAAGAGCGATTTCATTCGGGACGAAAAAGGAAATCTTATTGAAGACTCCAACGGACGAGCATTTCGTCAATGGCGTGATCACATTCGCACGCCCAACGATATCTGGAAGGAAATCACCGCCGCGGCAGATTTGCCTGGCACAACATCTGCACCGAAGTTGCAGCCGATAGCCGCGCGGATTGTGATGCTACAGAGTGGTATGAGAGCGCCGATGGGTCTCAAGGTGAAAGGCCCTGATTTGGAAACCATCGAGCGTGTGGCGCTGGATATCGAACAACTTCTGAAAAAAGTGCCTTCTGTAGAAGCATCAGCTGTAATAGCCGATCGAATTGTTGGCAAACCATACCTGGAAATCGATATCGACCGTGATGCCATCAAACGTTATGGCTTGCACATCCGCACTGTGCAGGATGTGATTGAAGTTGCCATCGGTGGTCAAAAAATCACGACGACAGTGGAGGGTCGTGAACGTTACCCAGTGAGAGTACGTTATGCTCGCGAACTACGCGATGAGATCGAGACACTCGATCGGATACTCGTACCTACACCAGCGGGGCAGCAGATTCCGCTAGAACAACTTGCCATAATTCGTTACACGCGCGGTCCGCAGACCATCAAGAGCGAAGACACGTTTTTGTTAGGCTATGTGTTGTTCGACATGAAGCCTGGTAATGCCGAGGTCGATGTAGTTGAAGAATGTCAACGCTACTTAAAACAAAACGTTGATGATGGTACATTGGTTCTTCCGCCTGGCGTCAGTTACGCTTTTGCGGGTAGCTATGAAAATCAAATTCGTTCGCAAAAAACGCTTATGGTCGTTTTACCTTTAGCTCTGTTTGTCATCTTTTTGATCTTGTATTTTCAATTTCGCTCTGTCATCACCACTTCACTTGTATTCAGCGGCATCATGATCGCCTGGTCTGGCGGGTTTATCATGCTTTGGCTGTATGGCCAATCATGGTTTTTAGATTTCAATCTATTCGACACGAATATGCGGACTCTATTCCAAGTTCACCAAATCAATCTAAGCGTCGCAGTCTGGGTCGGCTTCTTGGCATTATTTGGGATTGCTTCCGATGATGGCGTGGTAATCACATCCTATCTCGACCAAAGTTTTCGAAAACGACGCATCAGCTCCGTCAAAGAAGCGCGTGATGCAACTCTCGCAGCTGGCGTACGTCGCGTTCGGCCGTGCTTGATGACAACTGCGACAACGATCCTGGCCTTGATCCCTGTTCTTACATCCACTGGCCGTGGCTCCGACATTATGGTTCCGATGGCGATACCCAGCTTTGGTGGCATGCTGATCGAAGTCATGACGATGCTGGTCGTGCCCGTGCTCTATTGCAGTGTGATGGAATGGAAGCTTAAGCTGGGAATCGAAGACCCGCGTTTTGAGGAAAACGCTAAAGTATAACTGATCTTGCTTTTTATTAACCAAACGGAGAAGCCTGCGACTGAGAACGATTTGGTTTATTCTCAATCGCATAATCTCACTCTGGGAACTCTAAAAGTAACAAGATGGTTTTCAGCTCATTATATGAGCAACGTGTCTACAGATAAGTACTCTGGAACTCAACGTCTCACCAAAGCATAGAAAGAGCCATCAGGATCATCGCACTGTTTTCGATAATCGTAACCGCAGACATTGGCAGATTAAACACTGTTCCGAGGCAGGCACATTGAATCGCCTGGCGTTTTCTTACTGCTTTCAGTACGCCGATTAATCCGACCCCCATCACGATAACTGTGACAGTATTCACAAAGATCGGTAACCAACCCAAAATAAATGCTATCCCAAGCGAAAATTCAAGAAACGGGTATAGCAATGCGTAGAGACGTGATCGTTTTGCAACAATATCGTAAGTTGCGAAGGCGTCGGCAAATTTGCTCACATCAAGCAGCTTAAAAAAAGCAAAACCTAAAAAGAAGAAGCCCATAAAGAAACGCAGGAAGTTTTCCCATGCCCACCCCGCTTCTTGTGCAGATGTCAATATCGCTGCGGCTCCACAGACATAAAAGACAACAAGAAGCAAAGGCTTATAAGTGCTGATTTTAAAAGTCTGTTTCTCATCGGTTAAATGACTTTGACGTTCTTGGGGAATCACTTTGGTGACATCCTGATTGTCAATTATCTTTGCTTCGAACCCAGCATCTTTTACAGCCTCGATAAGTTTTTCACGAGGAGTATTGCCATACATTTTTGCTGCTACAGTCTTAAGTCCACTTGAAAGGTCTGCTTCCCAATTAACAATCTCAGAAGTCTGATCCAGGACAGGTCGTAATTTTTCTAAGCAGGAATTGCACTTCATATTTGTCGAAACAGTCGTAACCGGCCCACGAAATACACGGTCTATCAACGGGCATCGCAAGCGATGCCTTTGAGAGTCCTGAGTAACCGAATCACTGCCGGTTCAGCGTCGGCGGGTGTAATGGGCTTCGGGGTGTTGCTTCA